>Ga0316205_10000811_pt1 | contig 47852 bp, 44 predicted proteins | sample 3monthpyrite_MG_FD_204941 | JGI IMG/M metagenome (GOLD analysis project Ga0316205, IMG submission 204941) | Microbial mat bacterial communities from mineral coupon in-situ incubated in ocean water Damariscotta River, Maine, United States -... | ecosystem: Environmental > Aquatic > Marine >...
GACAAACGGCCTGATAGACGACTAACCTGCTCGATATTAAAACCATGTTCGCCAACTATCTCAGTCACCTTACTTAAGTGTTTTGCGGTGATCTGGCTGCCTAATAAGGTAACTATGTGCTTTGCCTGGCCTTGAGCATTAACCCAGTGCTGATACTCATCTTTTGTAATTGGCGTGAAACGCGCATTGAGGTTTAGTTCATGGGCTTTAAATAAGATATCTTTAAAAACTGAACAGCTTTCAGCGTCTTCAGGTGACTCAATTAGAAAACCTAATGTCAGACTCTCATGAATAACAGACTGTCCAATATCCAGCACATTGACATCGTAACTAGCCAGAATACCCGTTAAAGCTGATGTTAAACCCGCACGATCCTGACCCGAGATAGTAATTAAAACAACCTCTGACATTTACCACCCCATAATATGAATTTGTTTAATCTAGTGTATAGATACTTGAGAACTATAAATAATACGAGGATTTTATCAGATTAAAGGCAATAGTTAAGAAAAAGGGGACGGAGGGATTAAAATTTAATCCCTCCGTCCCCTTATTCGGTCTCCTTAGGCTACATTTTCTATCATCTTATGACTGGCACCAGCCGGCGCGCTTACCGCCTTCATAAGGCCTGGCATGTTTTGCCTTAATTAAGGCATCAGCTAGATTTAAGCCATCGACATAAACCTCAGCCAGTATTCGGAAGTATTTACCACGTTTGATATTACGCAGCTCGATATAACTCCCTGCACGCAAAAACTCAACCGTAAACTGTTTAGCCAGACGAGCTGCTTTTTTTTCAGATTCACATTTCCCACGGATCTCAGGCGCATCAACCCGCAAAACACGTACAGACATACGAGAACCAACTATATCCGGCCAGGATTTTATATTAACTCTGAAGGTATCAGCATCATAAATGCTGGTTACCTCTGATACCACCACATCGCCAAAATGTTGATCCGCTGCAAAACCAGCAGATGAAACCAACATAAAACATACAACTAAATACTTCATACCACTCAACAAAAAAATCTACTACAAAGATGACTATACCTTGTTAGATCACAAAATCAAAATACAAACAAAAGCAGGTTTACGCAAAGCAGAAGTCACATAATTTGATTGAAAAATAGTAAACAGGTACAAATTCTTATAATTATATTATTAATTGAATAAACATATTTCACAAATTGAATTAAAGATTATATAAAAAGCACTTAATTAAAACTTCTTCATTATTAATAACAATTAACAGTTTGGCTTATCAAAATTATCATGCAACATAGTTCGTATATTTACGAAATTGCCAACTTATAAGCATCTCTTTGATATATTTTATTCATATATGCATAGGTATTTTTAAACGGTCTAACATGATTTGGAAGCCAGTTTAACAAGCTTGATAGCATTATATCGGCAGTAGTAAACTCCTCTCCTATTAAATACTCCTGTCCAGTTAATACTTTTTCTATAACACTAAGACATTGCGAGTATCTTTTTTCAGAAAGGCTTACGATATCTGTTATACGTTCTTTTTCAGGCCGTATTGATTTATGTAATACTATATTCCAGGCATGAGGCTCCATTGTAGCAACAACGAAATAAAACCATTGTTTATACTTCATACGTAATTCAGAGTTTATTGGTGGGGCCATATTAGAATCTTTAAAGTAATCTGTTAACCAGTCACAAATAGCTCCACTTTCATAAACTATCTCACCATCCACGTCCAGAGCAGGCACACAACCTAAAGGATGTATTTTTTTATAAGTTTCCGTTTGCCCTTCACCATCGAATAACTCAATGTTAACTAACTCATAACTCAAACCTAATTCTTCTAATAACCAGCGAACACGTACTGCACGTGTTCGTGGTGTGTAATATAATTTTAAGTTCATAATAATTTTTCTTTATTTAAATTTTTACATAATGCTCGTTAGCATGATTATTTCGCAGCTGTAAAAATATAATGATATGAGACAAACTTAATATCTGCACCAGAAACCCGGGAATAATTACCATTGGAAAAGCCACCATCAGTTCACTATTAACACCATCGCTTTGTGCTAATAATGCACCTGTTCTCGTTAATAACCCTAATGACACCGCAATAATAAAATCAAGTAAGCCAAATGTATTCCATCTAAAAATAACATTTTTAGCAACGCCTTCTTTACGTTTCATTAAATTAAATGCGAGAAATACCGCCGCCACTGCCGTTAGCGCATCACCTATTCCAGCTACATACGCGAACAATGTGGGCAAATGACCAAACATATTAAGCATAATGAAACCAATACCAATCATGCGCCAGCTACTAAGCATAATTAAAAAACGCATATCTAAATCCAGTAAATAGTCCCGCACTGCTGGAAATACTCTGTACGCTAAAATAAATAATGTGTAAGTAGCAATAAATGACGTTATTAATGTAACAGGTACTTCATTTGGTTTTATTGAATAGGCATCATTTATACCCAGTGTAATGATGAGTATTAACCAGCTCATAATTAAACCACCTGCTATTAAATGTCGCTTATCTACAGAGATATCACCCTGTGCTGTTATCGTATTCATGCCAAACTCCTGTTTATTTAATATATATTTAGTAACTTGCAAAACGCAAGCTACCAATAGAATAACCAAGTGACTTGTGTTTTGCAAGTCTCTTTATGTTAAACTACTGATATGAATAAAAAAACAACAAAACACAATGAATCACACTTTATGAAGCGCTCTGAGTGCCCTATTACCAATGCACTTGAAGTATTAGGCGATAAATGGACACTAATAGTGATACGCGACCTGTTTGTCGGCAAAAGAACCTATAGTGAGTTTCAGCAGTCTCCTGAAGGTATACCTACCAACATACTAGCTGAGCGACTTAAACGACTTCAAGCAACAGGCATAGTCAATAAAGTACCTTATCAGCAGAAACCCGTTCGTTATGAGTACTTGCTTACCAAACAGGGTAACGCTCTGGGTAATGTGTTAACCGCGCTTAAGGACTGGGGGCTTGAATACATTCAGGGTACCAGCACTCGAGCGATTGATGAGTATATTGAAAGTCAAAACGAAAAAGGTGTTAATTAACAGTAAAACTGAACGTTTGCTCTGCAACAATTGACTTATGAGTTACCGGTTCTATCTAGAAGCCCGGCAAGAGAAGTTAATTTGTTTAACCTGTTAACTATATTACTTATACTTAGGCATCGAATTTATTATTACTAAAACAGAAATATGTAGATTATACATATCGTAGTTTCTGTGTTTAATCACGTTTTTTACGATGAGAGAACTCTTTAATATCTCTAACAACTTCATTAAAAGGAAATGTCAGAACATCTCCATATTTAACCTCTGCCTGATGCATTACATTCAAAACATCCGGTATAACGCCTACTTCTCCTGATATAACTCGCTGCATTCCTAGCAAACCGCCACAGCGAATTTTCATTAACTGCATATGAGTTAACGCCTGCTCAGCATGACTAATGCCTAGAATAAAGCGCGATTGCTCTTTTAGAACATCAACCAGGTCATAACAGCCTGCTAAATACTGATCCGATTTCAAACATGTCATTTTACCCGCACAACGTTCATCTAAATTGGCATATTGGCATTGACACCAGTTACCGATGATTGGTTTTGAGAATGGGCAAAGTGTTTTTATCATGCTCTAGGGACAGTTTTGTTTAGATATATTAACGTAACACAGACATGCAGCGTAAAACAGAGTTTAAATACAGCTATTCAACTCATTGGCTGCATAAAATATCTAAAGCCATGCAAACTTATACGAGCATCATCTAACTCAACAGTTTAAACTACGCTTATGAATATATTTGAAACACCACAGGGTCAATTTACCCTAAATCGTTACCCAATCCGTCAGAATGAGCAATTACGCGCCTGGGATGCTGCTGATGAATACTTACTTTTACACCTGCAAGAACAGGCTCTACTTAATGACTCATCTAAAATTATTATATTAAATGATGCATTTGGTGCTTTAAGTATAAGTCTGGCTGAATATGCACCCTGCTCTATTTCAGACTCGTATGTGTCTCATCAGGCAATGATTGAAAATGCGAGAGTCAATTCAATAACGCCGGAAAATATTAAGATCCAGAACAATTTTCAATCAGTGAATGGCATTGCTGATCTGGTTATTATTAAAATACCTAAAAATCTTGCCATGCTTGAAGATGAGTTATTCCATATTCGCGATAACTGCGATGAGAATACCGTTATTCTAGCGAGTGCAATGAGCAAACATATACATACATCTACACTTAAGTTATTTGAACGTATCCTGGGCACAACAACAACGTCACATGCACGTAAAAAAGCACGACTGGTTATATGTAAACTTAATACAGAGCTCAAACCCGGTAAGTCACCCTACCCGAGCCAGTATAAAAATGATGTAACCGATGAAATTTACCTAAATCATGCCAATGTATTTTCACGTGAAAAATTAGACCTTGGCAGTCGTTTCATGCTTGAGTACATACCAAAATCAAACAACTATACAAATGTACTCGATCTTGCCTGTGGTAATGGGGTATTAGGTATAACAGCAGCTCACCTTAATCCGATGGCAAAAGTGAGCTTTGTTGATGAGTCCTTTATGGCTGTTGAATCTGCCAGGTTAAACGCCAAACAGTTATTAGAAGATGATTCCAACTGTGAGTTTGAAGTAACCGATTGTTTACACGGCATAGAGAATGATTCTCTCGATTTAATTTTGAACAACCCGCCTTTTCACCAAAACCATGTGGTTGGAGATTTTATTGCCTGGCAGATGTTTAAAGAAGCAAAAGACAAATTAAAAACTGGTGGTGAAATAATGATTGTGGGTAATCGACATCTAGGTTACCACATAAAATTAAAGAAGTTATTCGGCCGTTGTGAAATGATTGCCAGTAATAAAAAGTTTGTTATTTTAAAAGCTGTAAAATAATACCCACCAATATAGAGGGACCAGGGATTAAATAATAATCCCCAGTCCCCTTTTTATTACGTTCCGCAAAAAGTATTTTCAACTACCTGCTCAGGCTCTGGGGGTAACATGTATTTATCCATGCCCTCCTGCAAGGTAAACGGATTTTCTAACACAGTCTGTAACTCGTGAAATAAAGTAAAATCATTATGATCTTCCGCCGCTCTGATAACAGCTTCAATTAAGTGATTTCGAGGTATATAAACCGGGTTAACTGTTTGCATATTAAACTGACGCCCTGCATCGTTTGTTGTTTCTTCACTGAGACGTTGACGCCACTTAACCAACCAGAGTTCTATCGCTTCTGGTTTATCGAATAATTTTTTAAGTTCATTATCTATTCCTGACTGCTTTATATTAAGACGTGACAGGTGAAAGAACGTTAATGTAAAGTCAGCATGGTTTAACTGCATGACTTCAAATAATGACTCGATAAGTTTTTTATCCTGAAGATCACGCACTTTATCTTCAGTTTCAGTCAAACCGAACTTCATACGCATTCCTGTTAACCAGGCTTTTTCATAACTCGCTTCATAAGATTGTAAAACCTCTTTCGCAAGCTCAACAGCTGTTTCAGTTTCTTCCGCAAATAAAGGTACAAGGCATTCGGCAAGTCGAGTTAAATTCCATAAACCAATAGGCGGTTGATTACTGTAAGCATAACGACCTCCCCGATCGATAAAGCTATACACCTGATTATGATTAAACTCATCCATGAACGCACAGGGGCCGTAATCAATTGTCTCACCAGCAACCGACATATTATCCGTATTCATTACACCGTGAATAAACCCTAACTGCATCCATTTTGCAATTAATTTTGCCTGACGTACTACTACAGCTTTGAAAAATTCCAGGTACTGGTTTTCAGTAGCCTTAATACTTTTATAGTTTCGCTCAATAACATAATCAGCCAATTTTTGAATAGACTTAATATCTCCCTTTGCCGCAAAATATTGAAAGGTACCAACGCGAACAAAACTGGATGCTACTCGGGTTAATACACCACCCGGCCCTAACGTTTCACGGGCTACTTCTTCACCGGTAGTAACTGCGGCCAAAGCTCTTGTAGTAGGCACATTTAGTTTAACCATTGCCTCACTAACCAGATATTCGCGTAATACCGGACCCAAAGCAGAACGGCCATCACCATTACGGGAATAAGCAGTTCGACCTGAACCTTTTAACTGCACATCATAACTCTTGCCATTCGGCTGATTAAGTTCACCCAGATAAATAGCACGACCATCACCCAGTTGAGGATTGAAACTGCCAAATTGAGAACCAGAATAGGCCATTGCCAATGGGCTTGAACTTTCAGGTACCTGATTACCAGAAAATATCATTGTTACTTCAGACAGGTTTAAATTATCGGTTGATAAACCCATAATGGAAGCCAGCTCTTTATTAAGCTTAATTAAAGTCGGTGCCGCAACAGGTACAGGTTTAGATTGTTTATAAAACTGGCTGCCTAAGTCTAAAAATCGATTAGTTAATGGAATGTGTTTCAAAATTATCTCTGAAGTCTGTGAATACGATTCATATGCATAGTTTAACGCGTATATGAGTCAGGATAGACCTAGATAACCTGTGGGATTAATTAGTGTGCGTTTTGTAGATAATAAACCAGTAATTGAAGTTCATCATCGGTGAGCTCTCTATTTAGCTGTTTTAACTTATAACTATTCATAGACAACTGATCTTTTATTGATTCATCACCAGTCACCCAGTTATGTATTTCTTCTATGCTTAGGTTGTTTACCACACCATCAAGTGGGTAACGTGGATTACCCTGCCCCTGTATAGAATGACACATCGCACAACCTTGTTGAGTATATATCTCCATCCCCAACTTTAAACGCTTTACATCAACGTCATCAATATGACCGGTTTTCATTTCACTCTGCTCTTTACCTGTCATGTTAATTGAAGAATTTGGAGAGTTTTGAATCCATGAAAAATATACTGCCAATAACAGAACTATCATTCCTGTTAAATATGCTATTCGTCTAGCCCATATTTCTCGCATTATCGTATCCCCTAAACCATATCAAATAATTCTAAGTGAATATGCCCCAGGGGAATATTCTGTTTATGCAATATCAGTTGAACTGAATCACTCATAGGTTTTGGACCACATAGAAAAAACTCATAATTTTCAGCATCAACAGGTAATAAAGCTGAAATAATATCCTCTGTTATTAAACCCTTTTTGCATATCCAGTTATCTTGCGAATTATGAGATGAAATTTCTTCTGTATTTTTTATGACATGAAGCAGATTTAAATTTAAACATTGTTTTAACTCATTTAAATCTTCCTGAAAAATAACATCTTGCCAATGGTCATTTGCACAAATAAGCACTAATGGGCGTTTATCATGTCTATCAGCTAGTGACCGTAACATACTCATAACTGGTGCAATGCCTACACCGCCGGTTACAAAAAAATAACCTTTAGCCTGTGGATATTCATCAATACTAAATATTCCATATGGACCATCAATATAGGCCGTATCACCCATTTTTATATCTTTAATTATATGTGTAAAATCACCCAGGTCTTTAATTGTAAATTCTATTTGTCTATTATTAACAGCACTACAGGAAATAGAAAAAGGATGCTCTTTAATGTGCCAGGGTGATGAATTTAAAGTTAGCCACGCAAACTGCCCCGGTTTAAAATGCACAATTTCATGACCTGAATTCGGTTGCAGTACCAGAGTATGACTATTGGCTCTTTCCTGTTTAATTTTTATAACTTTATAAGGTCTCTTAAACATCAGCCAGGGCTTTATTAAACGAATATAAATAATCAATGTAAGCCATAAAAATGCATATACACCCCATAACCAACGTTTTTCAGGTACATCAATATAATATGCAACCCCATTAATATGCGTAAATGCCAACAAAAATCCGCTGACAGCAAAAATTATATGTAACAAGCGCCATTCATCATAATGAATACTGATTTGTTTACGCCATAAAGATGAAATAATCATTAATGAGAATATTATTAAAGCAACACGACCTGATGTCATATAAAAAGGGGCTTCTAGTGGGTTAGCAGAACCTAACGTCTCAGGATAAATAAACTTAATTATTAGAAAATGTAATAGAATAAAACTCACTGCCATAATGGCAAGATATCGATGAAAATAATAGATAATATCAATACCAAAAGGTGCGCTAATATGTCGAAATCGGGCTGTCAGTAAAAACTGAACCCCCATCATCGCCATAGCAGTAAAACCCAACGCCATTGAAAAATCCCACCAGAAACCAGAACCCGATGGAACATGCCCGATTAACAGCACAAATAACGGTGCCAACACCAACATAAGATAAACACAAAGCCAGGCAATCGCAACAAACACTGAGTTCACTGGTTTAATCATTTATGCTATGCCTTTAAGTATTGCAAAGCTGAATAAACAGTCAGTTATCTTGTATGATCTACATGGCAAGACTGACAATCCATTTTACCCTGCGTATTTTTAAGCCTGCTTTTCTTACCTGAATGACAACCGACACAACCAGCAGTTTGTTTAGTTAATGGATAGCTAAACACCAACTTGTCATCAGCTTCATCATTAAGCAATTGCACAACTTTACTGGCAATTGAAGCAGCAAACTGACTACACCTCTGTTTTTTCTCCGCTGAATCTATCCCTTTACCACTAGCCTCAATCCATTTGGACATAATGACATGGCATAAGACAGAACCTGAAATAGAATTTGTCACTGTAGAAGATGATGGAAATTTATCATTTTTAGTCGCACGAATATCTAGTTTTACATTGGGTAATGCCGTTCGTTCACTCCACGCAAACAACTCTGATGTTAATTTTTTTGGGTCCTGTGCAACAAGCTCAATTACCGCGGCCGCACCATTAAGCGCACCACAAAGTGTACCCCAGTCCACAACACCCCCACCGCCGTAAGCCATCATCTGTGATGGGAAGGATGCATAGGGTTCACCGTATTTATCAGCTAACTCACCTATAATTGATTCAAACACACCAAACATACAACTATGTAAGAAGTATCCTTTATAAGCTCGCTCGGCGACTTTATTCTGATCAAGTTTGTGATAATCCCACGGATATTCAATAACGGGAGATGATTTAACGGAGTTTGCTTCCTGAGCATTAGCAGATGGACCTAATACACCCACAGCTGTTGTCAGAGACAGACTACCTATAGCAAGACCACCCAGTTCAGATAGCGCTTTTCGTCTTGATATTCCCATATAAACCTCCAGCCGAAAACTACATCAATAAGCAATAAACCTGAGTACAATACAAACAGACACAGAATAAACAAAACATTAAACCACTCTATTAAGGTTAAACCTTTAGATAAATTGACTGTTGATATCAATCAAATAAAGGATTGCTTCTAGCCCTGAACAGAAATCTTAAAGTTTTAATTATGCTGTAGGTTAGTATCACTTATATCGCATTAACTAAAGGTTGTCATTATCTTCAAATACTGGTGTCAAAAATGACGAATATGTAATAGTTAGATATTTTATATAGTAACTATCATAAGGACTAATGAAATAACGATAATCTACAATCACAATTAAAGAAATTTAAGTCAGGATTTAATCACTCAGTAATAACATTATAACGTCACGAGGGGGAAACAGATTTGAATGAAAAAAAGTCATCAACTTATAATTCCAGAATCAACCGGGTATGTGATTATATAGAGCAACATCTGGATGAAAATATGTCACTGAATGATTTATGTAAGATTGCAAATTTTTCAAAATTTCATTTTCATCGTCAGTTTTCAGATTATACCGGCATTACAGTTCGCCGGTTTATTCAGTTAATGCGATTAAAACGTGCATCATACCGTCTGGCATTTGATAAAAGCGAAAAAATAATCGATATTGCACTAGATGCACAATTCGAAAATCCGGAGTCTTTTCTCGTGCATTTAAAAACACATTTAGACAAACTCCCTCTCAATCTAGAAGAGAACCAGACTGGCCTCAATGGAATACCAGAATTCAATTACAAAAACCAGATAATGAGAGAAATCAGAACATGGATATTAAAATAGTAAACTTCGAAAAAACAAAAGTTGCTGTATTAGAACATCGTGCACCACCTGATAGAGTATTTGAATCAGTCAGCAAATTTATTGAGTGGAGAAATCATAGTCGGTTATCTCCTGTAAAGAGCAGTAAAACATTTGGCATTATTTACGACAACCCCGAAACAACACCATCAGACGAATTTCGTTTTGATATTTGTGGTTCAGTGCTAAAAGATGTACCGGAAAACCAGTACAGTGTATTCACTAGTTTAATACCAGCAGGACGTTGCGCTGTATTAAGACACAATGGTAGCCTCGATAATGTGGGTAAAAGCATATGTTCAATGTATGCAGACTGGTTACCCAATAGTGGTAAAGAACTTCGTTACTCTCCGTGTTTTTTCCATTACATAACTCTAATAACAGATGTCGAAGAGCATGATCTTAAGACGGATATATACATGCCTTTAGAAACAAACCACGAAAGACATACCCTTTTATGAATAGAGTCTTAAATTTCTAAAAATGTACTTTCAGATATTTCATCGTTTTTTCATAACCTACTTATTCTTTAGAATACTTTAAAGAATAAGCATTTTCTAATTTAACAATAGATTTCAAAAAACTCTCATCAATTGTCATACCGGATGTAAGCAGCAAATTTAAATCTGTTCTCATGTCATGTAAAATAAGTTTTATTACGTCTAGATGCGCAGTCGATAAATTAGTTTTTTTCAGATTTTTCGTTAAATTACTTTCAAACCCCAGATATAAATTTGATATTTCAATCGCCTGGCTATCAAAATTATCTCGCATTTTTTCGTAAGAAGAACGTGTTTTCGTAAAAACATTATAAATATTTTTATGCAATACATCTAACTCTATTAAATTACACAAAGACTCTATTCTTATATTAGCACCAACACAAATTATTCTTAAGAATTTTTCTAATTGAAGAGTTTTTGTTTCATCCTGGACAGGCATTTTATCTACATAGAATATTATGTTATCCATATAGAAAATTAAGCAGCCATCTTTTTTAACCACTTTAGACTCACCTTCAAAATGAGTCATTATTTTTATGGCTTTATCTTGCATTTTGTGATCTAACGAATGAATTAATGATTCTCTTTCAGTTATGATTTTAACTGTGACATTTAAATCTAAACCATCAACCGAATGAAATATAGAAGCAATCACATCACGATATAAGTCAGCATGCATGTTTTCATCAAAAAAATTAATTAATTGATCGTTTAAATCCGAACCACGTTCGACACTATCAGAAAACGTATCAGGTAAACCACTGATCCTGGTTTTTAAAGTTTCAAGCTGAGCCTGCTCTTCATATAATTTTATTTTTTCTTTAGCTTCTATCAAATCCATATGAAGTGTGAAAAAATTTTTTTTAAACACCTCAAGATTCAAGACCCTTTCTTTAAGGTACTTGATCTCATGATGTAATTTACCATCTTTGGTAAAACAAAAATCTTCTTTAAAGTCCATCGGTTCGTCAGCCATGATAGCACCCTTAAAAATTAACCATACATATTAAATGATAAGCTCTAATATGTATGTTGCACTGTATTTAATATAGATTAGTATATGCAAAGTCGAATTTAGCCATTGAATTTGATACACATCAAATAACCCCAGCCTCGTTAACCTCCATTACGGCTTTAAGATATATTTTGAGGTTGTTTCATCTGAATGTGTGAAATTTTAGACTAAATATAAAGAAAATAAAGAAGACGGAGTAATTTAATTTCAACCTCCGACATCCGACATCCATTTCTAATTACTCGTTAATAAATTACCGTTCCATGCCTGAACCCTTACCACCGCCCTTGCCTTTGCCGGGCCCACTACCATCACGCTTTCCAGCACCTGAGCCTGAGCCATTTTTACCACCATATCCCCTACCATTTGCAGGAGGCTTATCTGGTAAGCTTATTCCCTTTTCCTTTGCTCGTTTCTGCATGCGTTTATGATGTTCATTACGAATTTTATTGCGTTCTGCTTCTGTTCCTGCGTTTTGCATATTATACCTATGCTCTACTCGCTCCCGTTCGGTCATAAGCTGACTGCCGTAAACCTGCTTCTGATCTAATGCATAAGTGCTGCCACTCAACAATAAACTGATAACCATGCTAGATGTTAAAGTTAAACGTTTCATCATTTTTTCTCCAGAGAGTAAATGTATAAAGCTGAATTAAACAGTACGCTAAATTGATGAATTTTTCTTTAAACTGGATCAAGAGAAGACAGGATTTATCTAATCGTAAATATTTAAGATTAATAAGGTAAGTTAAGCATTTGAATAATATACACTTTTTACCATTATTGATTTGACAATGATCATATAAGCTGGACCTTATAATTAGGATCAACCCTTAAAAACCTGCCTTAAACCTAAATACCACACCTGATACCCATAAACAGCATAGTCAACTTGATAAACACCATAAAAATTAAGGCAACTGTGCTTATTCATTTCTAACTACAAACTCAATATATTTGTGAACCAGCGCAACCTTTTACCCCAATTAGCTCCTAAATATGTGACCCAAACACAATTTATCAACTGATAAGTAACTATAATTAAAACACAACCATCAACAGCGGTATTAAATTATGGTAGCAGTAAATAATATTGATCCAGTTATTAACACACCTCAGCACTCACCAAGACTAACCAGTCTTTTACTTGATAAAAATTATAAAAATAATTATTCAGCGACTATTCATAAACAGGCTGTAGAGGTTAAGTCATCTCGTATTGAAGCGGAGTTTCAAATGGAAAAAATATTCATGAATTTGTTTTAAGAGTCATTTAAAGAGAAGGTGTGATTGAAATTCAACCCCACCTTCTCTTTATTATGCTAAAACAGTAAGATTTTTAGATGAATATTACCCTGATTTATTGCTTGTCAGTCAATTCACTGAGTTCAAGATTTAACGCATAAACCGATTTCAATATTTCCTTCAAGGAATAACCAAGAGAAATCAACATAAACACAAGGCTAATTGCGAATATTACTTTTCCAGTTAATACCGCCCCCGCAAATAAGGCGAACATACAAACCACGCATAAAAACAAACTACCTACAGCAAATGCCTGCATGTTACGAATAATATAAAGACGTGATCGCAGACTTTCTATTTGTTGCATGAGTTTTACATTAGGCGTATTTTTATAACTTGCAGTCAAAGCACGAATCAGTGAAGATATTGCATTAAATCGGTTTGTATAAGCGACCAACAGCAAAGACACCGTCGGAAATAACAAAGCTGGTGTAGTTAGTGTAATTTCTGGAATACTCATTACTTTTTAACTTCTCGATGATTTTAGTAATAAAAACCTTACATTCTATTTGAAAAGATAGCATTTGAGAATTACTTTTATCTATTAACACTTACATTATTTCAACAAGCTTAATCATTGATTAAATATTCAGGAGAGCCAGGAAAATTCTGATACTCAAAACTACCACTTGTCCCGCCCCTCCTGAGTTAATCTGAACAACTCCAGTCACATATTAATTATATTTTCACCTTAATAAAATCGTCATATATTAGTCATATAATATTTTTCATCATTTAAAAACGAGGTAAATAATCATGAAATTTAAACATCCAATATTATACATATCAAAAATCATCATTAGTCTATCTTTAGTCTTTGGCCTAACTGCCTGCAATCAGGTTAAAGAAGAAACAACTATCGCTGAAACGGTTAGTGAGATTTATGAAGTTCACGAAGAAGGTCGAATCTATGCTTTTTACGATAGAGCATTATATAAAGAATTTTTAAGCGTTGGTGAAACAGCTTATCGTTTAACACGCATAGGAACAGGGCCTAATGGTGAGACCATGGTATTTGGTCTAACTAAGAAAGACAAAAAGAAAGGTTCAAACACTCCAGCAGTTAAACTATATGAAAATAAAGTAAAAACAGCAGAAAACTTCTATGCTGAAACCATTCGTCATGGTCGTATCTATGTATTCGATAACTTTTCAGATATGAAAACTGTGCGTCAATTTGGACATCCTAACTTTTTCTATACAGAAATTGGTTCAGGGCCTAAAGGTGAAACAGTCGTTTATGTTTTGAACAAGAAAACAAAAAAGAAGAAACCAACTTCGTTAATTGAGTCTTTTAAGAAAGCTAATTCTTAGTCAATAAACTTAGTCTGTATATTGAAAACTCGGTTAATTAATTTAACCGGGTTTTTTAATGTATTCAAAATCATATCAACATAGATAAGCAACAAAACTTATTATAACATTAACTATTCAACCTCAAGACGGCCATATTGATTTACCTTTAAACTGAAAACAGCCCCTGAACCTGAACTCAACTTCGCCGTATACTTATCTGCTATTGCCTGGTATGAAAGTACATCATATTTAAGACCAGCATGCTTAAGTAGTTCCTTAAATTTATTTTTATCAGGATACTCACCCTGCATCATCAGTTCCTGCCGCATATACATATTAATAGTTTGGGCATGATTTTTATTTTGCACCGATAACACTGCATCCATAGCATTACTTGTTGTATGATGCTGATCTAGTTTTTTCTGAATTTCTCTGGTTCGCTGAAAATCGTGCTGATTATTCACAAGCGCCTTTTTATAAATACTATTTATCTGGCTTAACATAACTTTATCTTTACCAGATTGACTATATTTCTGAAAGTTTCTACCAAGTTCAATTGCCAGCGCTTGAGCTTCAAACATGGGTAAAGAGTAATTTAGCTCTTCTATTATCAAACTACTCAAACCTGAAGAAATAGACAACCTCATTGCCTTAAGTAGATTGTATTCGGCTTTACGATAATCTTTAGAACGTTTAAAGTCCTGTGCCTCATTATAAAGCTTCTGTGCTTTAGCATCGTCACGACCAGGTTCTGCTTTAGCAGATATTTTATTCTGACCTAATAAAGGGTTATCAATCACATAACTCTGATTTACATTAATCTGAGTAGTGGACTTTTTATCTATTTTTTTATTCAGCTCCCCTACTTCACTTAATACTTTATCTATTTTTACACCCTGTTTTTTAATGTCTTCTTTTTTTGCCAGATCTGCATATGCATTTCTCATTGAAGATAACTCATTTACAATAAACTCTAACTTAGCTTCACTACGAATAGAGTCATTTACTGGTTGCTGAATGATTTTTCTGTTTATATTAATAATCTGACTTTCCAGATAACGTATTCGTGCCTGATCACGTGGGTGTACTTTTATATTCTCCACGGCTACAGGACGCAACTCAAGTATTTTGACGATTTTTTTACCCGCCATCTCTCCTGCTTTCTGGAACTGTTTATAGATTCCATCAAAACTTTTATTTTTTAATGATTCTGAGTGGGTACTAGAAATAGACTCACCACCTAATTGCTGCAGCAATATACTTACCGTAGCCGTTTCAGCCGCTTCAACGAGTTTGATACTTATCTTTAATGTGCCTGTTTTTAAACCCTGTTGAGTACGGTTAAAAAAGGCAAATTTTCTAGTTTTAGAGATTTCACTCAAAGCGGAGTCAACCGCAGCTGATTTAATCTTATCTTCAGGTAATGGCTGCCATGCTCCTATTTTAAAGCTAGTTTGTAATACAACCGGTGATACATCAGCCTGTAAGTCAAAGCCACTCAATAGTATAAAGAGAAAGATACACAGTTGATTAGTTCGTTTAAACATGGGTTACCTTAATAAATTCATGAACATAACGAATTTAGAATAATGCGTAGCATAAATCAACTTTTATAATAACAGGGATTATTCAACTTGATCATTAAGTAGAAAGACACTGAAAAATTAAAACAGGACATATATCTGATATAATTTTTTTATTTAATGAATAGTTGAAATAATAGATGACTTCAAAGATAAATAAAGTCATATCTCTATATTTATTAACTGTAACCTCAATATTACTAAATGCCTGTAGCACCACACATTTTGTCGAAAACTGGAACGATCCCGACTACAAAGGCCCTGCCTTAAGTAAAATACTGGTTATTGGCGTTATTAATCGAGAAGATAATAGACGAAAATTTGAAGATGAGTTCTCAGAACTACTTAGCACAGAGACTAGAACGGGTATTTCAAGTTACTCACTGATACCGGACTTAAAAAAATCGGGCAATAAGGCAAAAATACTCGATGCAGTTCAAAAAACAGCAGCTGATGGCCTACTTATTGTCACTACACATGGCGTAAGCCAGCAAGATCGTGTTACTGCAGGGAATATTGATTATATTCCAAATATGGCAAGAGGTTATGGTATGTATAGCTACTACAACCGATCTCATTCATTTGTTTATACTCAGGGAAATACGGTAACAGACTCTGTATTAAGAATTGATACAAAACTGTATAATATTTCTACAGAAAAAATGATCTGGTCTGCTAAAACAGAAAGTTTTAACCCAACCTCATCCGAAAAAATAATCGCTGATCTTGAAAATCTGATAGTTAGAGATATGAAAGCGAGCGGCGTGATCAGGTAAATACTTAAGGAGTTAATTAGTACCCGATGAATTAGTACAATTTAATTCGACTCGGGTTGATCAGTACCAGGTTACTTTATGCCGGACCACATTACTCTCTAATATTAGAAATAATTGTGATCTGGTAATAATTTTTCTTCTCAATTGATTATTCACAATGACTTATCATGCATATCAGTAATATCATCAATTCACGTAAAGCACTCTCTATATACTATAAATAGTTAAATCACTTTAAATTGGTAATGACAATTAAAAAAATAGAACAACTTATCTATCAATATCCGGTAACTTATTCTATTTCTGTAGCATTGATACTAATCACAGCTTTCGGATTAGACTTTACTGAAAAACAATTACGTGATGACAAAGGAAGAACCCAGCTTTATCTAGCAGCAGAGAACAGTAATGTAAACAGAGTTAAAACACTATTAGATGGTATAGAGAACCCAGATCAGAGAGACTCATGCCAGTGGACACCATTGATGAGATCAGCTCAGAACAAACACAATGAAGTAACAAAATTATTACTAGATGCCGGTGCAAACGTTAACGCAAAAGATAAGGGAGGATATACTGTATTAATGGTGGCATCAGGCTCTGATAATGCAGGTATGATCAAACTACTTATCGACAAAGGAGCCAACATAAATGAGCAGGATAAAGGACTCGGCTGGAGCGCTTTAATATGGGCCGCAAAAGAAGGCCTTTACGATAATGTTGTCGCCCTGTTAGAGGCAGGAGCTGATGTTGGTTTAAAAGACGCAACAGGCAAAACTGCATATGACTGGTCTATAGAAAAAGGTTATGACGCTATTGCCAGAAGAACACAATTAGTTGAATGATTTTTTAACTCTTTATACCTTGTTTACTCAGATACTCTATTTAACAGGGACACATACCGGCTACGGCTGGAAGCTTATCTGCTGAAACAGGTCTGCTAATTAAATTCCCCTGTATAAAGTCACATTGACTTTTTAATAAAAAACCTCGCTGTTTCTCCGTTTCAACACCCTCTGCTAAAACATCCATTTTTAACTTTTTACTCATTTCAATAATAGATTCTGTTATTACTGTATTAGCAGAGTTTACTCCTAGTAAATTTATAAAACTTCTATCAATCTTAATCATATCAAATGGCATTGAGGCTAAATAACTTAAAGATGAATAACCTGTTCCAAAATCATCCATGGCTGTCCTGACACCCATTTCTTTAAATTCATTTAACACTCGGATAACTTTTTCCTGATTTTTAATCAAAGATGACTCTGTAAGCTCAATTTCAAGCATACTTTTATCAATACCATATTTACTAATACATGATTCAACAAACTCTATAATCTGGTTATTATGCACCTGCATATAAGAAACATTAACCGCTATACGTATATCACTGTTATATTGCTTTTTCCATAATGAAGCCTGTTTACAAGCTTTATCGATAACTAAATTTCCCAACTCAGAAATCAGTTTAAATTGTTCGGCTGCAGGAATAAAATATTCTGGAAAAATCACGCCAAACTCTGGTGAATTCCAACGTAACAGAGCTTCAACTCCAATAACATGTTGCCCTGAGATTTCAATCTGTGGTTGATATACTATCTCAAACTCATCATAGGCAATTGCATTTAACAACTGCTGTTTCAGATAAGCCTTATTATTTGTCTTTAAAAATAAGTCAGGAATTCGCATTGTTTTAAAGGAATCAAATAAACCTGTAAAACCATTCATTAGCACGTTTTCTGTTATCATTTTTCTATCCTTAGGTAGTAACTAAATACTATTATAAGTGAATGTGTATTTGTCACTAGTGCCTCTCAGAACTATTAACATTGTTTAACAATTTAGCGACTAAGATTTTAGATAAGTCATATAACAGTCTTCATTACAAGTCATATTTAACAGTCATGATTTCTCATACTTAAATAAAACACCAATTATCTTATTGTTTTTTATACACTTAATATGAACCCTCTTATATAAACAACAGGATATAGAGTCTTTTTCAAATACATCTATAAATCGCATCTTTATCAAAATATAAGCCGAAATATTATAATATCCATAATTTTTAGGTTCATCCTATGCTGATCTAATGGACACGAATGTAGATATCTCTATAATCCTGTATAACTAACGAAAAGAGTAATAATTGTCTTGTCACTAAAAGTCGCTATATTAGAAGATGAACTTGCACAATCTCAATTAATTGAGTCCTGGTTGTTACCTGGGGACTATAATTACCAGACGTATGCAACAGGGCAATCTTTGCTAGATGCCTTAAAAACCAGATCCTATGATCTTCTTCTTATTGACTGGGAACTACCCGATATTAATGGTCCTGAAGTCATGAAAACAATACGTTATGAAATGAAAATTGATACACCTATAATTTTTATAACCAGTCGGGATAGTGAAGAAGACATAGTTAAGGCATTAAACTCAGGAGCTGATGACTACCTTGTTAAACCAGTACGTCAATTTGAGTTTCTAGCACGTATTAAAGCTAACACCAAACGTACTCTAAACCCTACTTCTGACTCATCACAGATTAATCACTCTCCATATTCATTCAACCCAGCTAATCAACAGGCTTTTATCAATGAAAATGCAGTTGAATTATCAAGCAAAGAATTTGAGCTCGCATTTTATATTTTTAAAAATAAAGGCAAGTTACTCGAGAGAAAAGATATACTATCTACGGTTTGGAAGCAGGAAGCAGACCTTAACACACGCACAGTAGACACTCATATGTCTATAATTCGTAAAAAATTATCCATTGGCCCCGAAAACGGCTGGCGCTTAAAAAGCATATATGGACACGGTTATAGATTAGAAAAACTAAACTAACTGACACTTAGCAACATCTAAATGAAGATAAATAGACATTATGAATTTTAATCATGGAACTCTGCACATTTTAAATCTGAAAACTTCTCCTCTAAAAAAAATTAGCTTTAATTTAGTTTTAATATTCACACTGTTGTTACCATCATTGTCACTTGCAGAAGAATGGACATATACAACGCGCCCTGATGACACTATTTGGGATATCAGTAAAAAATATTTGAAGAGCGTAACCTACTGGAAACGCCTTCAGGCACACAACTCTGTTGATATAGCAACACGTTTATCACCAGGAACAAAGTTACGCATCCCTCTTGAGTGGTTAAAAACTCAGGCAGCGCCTGCTTTAGTCTTAAGCGTTACGGGCATAGTTAATCTACAAACACCTAAGAACGAAACCCTTAATATTCTCACTACAAAACAACTTGTGAATATTGGTGATACGATTATCACGGGTGAAAATGGTAGCGCTCTTATCCAGTTTGCAGATAACTCAAGTTTACTGGTTCAAAAAAATAGTCGTGTTATTTTTAATACTTTAAGTACCTATGGCCAAACTGGCATGGTTGATACACAACTTCGCTTACAACAGGGCCGAGTTGAAACATCTGTAAAGCCATTAAAAGGCTCAATCTCTCGTTACGAAATTACGACTCCTGCAGCAGTTGCGGCTGTACGTGGCACGTCATTCAGGGTTGCTTATGAAGAAACACTGGAGACTATGGCAAGCGAAGTAGTAAAAGGCTCTATTAATGTTGCTGCGCAAGGCAGTGATCAATCTATAAATAAGGGTTTTGGTTCTATTACTTTAAAAGGTAATCCACCTCAACCCCCTGTAAAATTATTAGACAAGCCAGTTTTAACCAATATGCCAGACAAGGTGAGACATTTACCGTTTAACTTTAAATGGTCGGAACTGGACGGTGCCATAAAATACCGTATTCAGATATCTCCAACAGAACAAACTAATTCCTTATCTCTTGAGAGCGTACAAGCGGAGAATCATTTTAATCTGAAACAGTTAAACGATGGCGAATACGTCATGCGAGTACGTGGTATAGACAATAAAAAATTAGAAGGTTTTAGTGCCGAACATAAATTTACACTGAACACTAATTTCCCTGTTGCAAGCCTCATTCTACCAGTCAATAACACCGAGACTTCAGGTGACAAGATTGATTTAAAATGGACGAAAGAGAAAAATGTATCTCAATACCGCGTACAGGTTTCTACAAATATTGAGTTTACCGAAGTTATAGTGGATGAATTAATTAAAGATAATAATATTTCAATTACTGAAAAGCTCTCAGAAAACACATATTTCTGGCGTATCATTACAATTGATGATTTAGGAAATAATGGCAAACCATCTGAAAGCAGATCATTTATTGTGTCAGAGAACCCTTACGAAGCGTTACTTATTTTTCTGTATTTATTACCTGCATTCTTTATATAAAATATCTTCATATCCATTAACTCAAGGCCTTATCACTGCGCATGACAACATCAACTGCATACTCTGCACGCACTGAGTCATTTAAACTGAGCATATTATTAGGCTGTCTATGCCTTGCTATTTTATATGGTGACTGGACATGGCGTTGGGATAGATTAATTTACGACGTTCAATCCAGCCTTGTCCGACAAGATGCAAGTGACGATATTGTCATTATCGCTATTGATGAAACAAGCCTTAACTTAATTGGCCGCTGGCCATGGCCAAGGAATATACATGCCGAACTCATAAATAAACTAACAGAATATCAGGCTAAAGCAGTTCTCTTTGATGTTATTTTTTCTGAATCATCTTTTAACAAACAAAACGATGAATTATTAGCTTCGGCTATTCAGAATAATGGCACTGTTATTCTTCCGGTATTACTAGAACAAAATCGCCTGCAAGGCCAGTTGCTAGAAACATTGCCGTTACCACAACTGACACAGGCTAGCGCTAATCTTGGACATGTACACATAGAGTTAGATCGAGATGGTATTGCTCGTGGATCCTACCTGTATGAGGGACTTGGCGAAGCACATTGGCCGCATATAGGTCTTTCAATTTTAACGATGTTAGACGAAGTACCCGATGAAATATTAAACATAAAACACGAAAATAAAGATACAAATGTTTCTATGTGGACATGGGTACGTAAGCATCATTTTTTGATACCCTATATTGGTCCCATAGGAAGCTTTAAAACAACTTCATATATCAATGTTCTTAACAATCATGTTTCTGCTGAATCATTTAAAGATAAAATAGTTTTAATTGGCGTTACCGCTGCGGGCCTCGGCGACTCCCTACCAACCCCTGTATCTGGTTTAACTCGTGCTATGCCTGGAATAGAAATAAATGCCAATATCATTCAGGCCGTTAAATCTAATAGCCTTATTAAAACCATACCAGATGGTATTCTTTACTTACTAGCTGCATCACTGGTCATGATACCCATTCTTATATTCCCCTACCTGTCACCTCGGTTAACATTAGTATTTGTAATAAGCGAAATAAGTGTACTTCTTTTATGCTCGCTAATACTTTTACATATGATTCATATATGGATACCACTAAGTGCTACTTTAATATCACTGGTATTATCTTATCCACTCTGGGCCTGGCGCAGGCTTGAGTTCACCGTTAAATATCTAAATCATGAACTTGAAACCTTATCGAAAGAAGCCCATGAAATTGAACGCTATGTTGCTCAAAGTGAAGAACAATCATTTGAATCACTGCAAACTCTTGTCCCTATAAGTAGTATAAGTGTATTCTCTAAGAACGGCGATCTTATCTATAACATTGGCGATTCATACAACACTAATTGTTTAGCTCCTATAACTGGAAATAAATGGGTAATAATAGCCGATAATATTTATGCTACAAATTTATTAATTGAACAAAACACACATAAAGCTTGCATTCTCTGGAAGCTGAATACACCACCAGATGAATCACAAACTAAAATAATAAAAACATTTATTCGACAACATGTAAAACCAAGAGCACAGAATGCAAACACAACAGTAGAAATTATTGAATCACGCATTCATGATATTCAGAAAACAACCGACAAACTAGCAAACCTACGGCACTTTATAACTAACAGTCTGGAACAAATGGCAGATGGTGTCATTGTTGTTGATAGTCTAGGCATTATTACTCTGGCAAATCACCAGGCTATAAAACAAATCAGTGAAAATACTGAAGCTCCTTTATTAAATGAACCCATACAGCCTGTACTTGAACGTTTAATTTTAACATCAGGTGAAACGTGGGATAAAATCACTAAAGACCTCCTATCAAACAAACATTATGATAATCTTCAGGTGCGCACACATAAAAACAAGGATCTCGTTGTCAACATTAGTCCTTTATATAAAGCTAAGAAGACGATTGTCGGCTTTATTATCAATCTGTCTGATATAACTGAAATAAAAGATGCTCAACGTAGACGCAACGAAATGCTCAGTTTCTTATCACATGATTTAAGGTCGCCGTTAGTTTCAATTTTAGCTTTAATTGAAAAAAACAAATCCAGTAATTTAGATTCCTCTTTAAACAATCGTATTGAGAAAAACATTAATCAGACTATTCAGCTTGCTGAAGATTTTGTTCATTTGGCTCGTGTTGAAAGCAATGAAGATATTAAATTTAATACGATCAACATGTCAGATATAGTGACTAACGCAGTTGATACTGTATGGGATCAAGCACAACTTAAGAATATACAGATTATACATGACTCCTGTGACGACGAATGGATACTCGGCAATGGTGCAGTTTTGGAACGAGTCTTAGTAAACCTGTTAACTAATGCTATTAAATACAGCTATGAAAAATGTACGGTTTCAGTCAATATCACAAAAAAGTCATCAGAAATTCTATGTTGCGTAGAAGACAATGGACCAGGTATTAGCAAAGATGATATTCCATCATTATTTGATCGTTTTGAGCGAGCCCACCAACAGAGCAAGAAACAATCTAGTACTTCACAAGGCATAGGGCTAGGTCTTGCATTTGTACATGCTGCTATAGAAAAACATAATGGGTCAGTCACCGTGAACAGTGAACTGGGGAAAGGAGCTGTCTTTTGCATCCACCTTCCAGAACATTTAGACACACAATAAAAAGCCACCCTTAATCCAGTATTTTATATTGAACTAAAGACGACTTATTAAAAACAAGCAGCTTAGAAGTTATACACTAATGTAATAGCTGTTTCAGTATCAGTTTCTTCGATACCAACAGGTACTTCAGAAGTGTTTTTATAAGTAAACGTGATTTTCATTGAAAGATTACCTTCTATCTGGCTTGCCAGGCTTGTAACAGACTTAGTCACTGTTACATCCTCACCTGCTTCAACCGTTAAAGCTTCAGTAAACTTACTTGTCTTACTAATAGTCCAGTCATAAGTAGCCGCTGCTCGTAATATGCCCTCACTGTCAGTAGTACCTGAATCAAGCTTAGATTGGCGAGCACCAGGACCTATTTCAAGATCTAACGTCATATCACTATCTTCTATAACACGTCGACCATAACCAATAGCTTCAGTTACACGATATTTATATCCACTGAATTTATCATCATCATAAGTAATAACACCAAACAAGAAATTTTTACCTTCAAGTTTATAGTCGCTTTGACCCATTAAAGTAAATTTTTCTGCAGTAGTGTTAATGTCATCAGATGACTTAAGCGCTGTGATTTCACCTTTATGACGCCATTTTTTACGATCTGTTGATACAGTCGCCTTAGCGTTCAATGTTTCTGTTTCTGTATTACCGCTGGTTGCTACAAAGCCTAACTCTGCAGATGCCTTCCAAAGACTCTTTGGTGCTTCTTGTGCATCTACACTACCTGCTGCTAACAATGCAGTTATTAGTACGGATAAAGTTGTTTTCATGTGTTTCTCCTAAGAATATTTATAGTGCTGCCGCTTTTTCTACCGTGTTCGAAATCATGTGTACATCACGCTGTGGATATGGAATTGAGATACCCTGGTCATCGAATGTTTCTTTAATGGTTTGTAATAAATCTGCACGTACGATCCAGTAGTCACCTGTTTTAACCCATGGCCTAACCGCAATATCAATACAACTATCTCCAAGCTCTAAAACCATAATCGTTGGTGCCGGGTCAGTTAATATTAATGAGTTCTTTGCAATAATGTTTTCAATAAGCTGCTTAGCTTTACCAATATTGTCATCATAGCCAATACCAATAACCAGATCCACTCTTCGAGTATCGCGTGTAGACATATTAATAATTGAAGCTCCATAAATATGGCTATTAGGAATAATAATTTCCTGATTGTCACCCGTACGCATAATCGTATTAAATATTTGAATACCTTCAACCACACCTGTAGAGCCACCAGCTGTAACAAGATCGCCTAACTTAAATGGTTTAAAAAGAATTAACATTACACCAGCAGAGAAATTAGACAACGAATCTTTTAATGCTAAGCCAACCGCTAAACCAGCAGCTGCAAATATAGCCATAATAGATGTTGTATCTACGCCTAACTGCTCTATAGCAGCAATTATTATAAATATTGTTAAGACTGCACCAACTATGTTCCCGACAAAATCACGTAATGATTCGTCAACCTTAGATTTTTCCATTAACTTAACTACGCTCTTGACAACCAGCTTAGCTACCCAACGACCAATAATATAAATTAACACCGCTGCTATAATTTTTATAGACCAGGGAACGATGTACTGACTAATTAAATCTGCATTCTCACTAAGTAAATTTTCCATTTTTATTCCTCTTATTTCATTTTGTTACATTAATCTAAAGATAAACGTTACAGGCCTGATTTATTTAGCGAGCAACATTTCACTAAAATAAACCTGAACATTTATTTAACAAGTAATTTCACCCTTGCTCTAACATCACGTTAATTAAGTATATGTAACTCTACTCTACGATTATTTGACCTGCCTTCTATTGTTTCGTTATTATCTACAGGGTTTTCATCACCATAACCTTTTGCTAGCATCTGTTCTGCAGCAACTCCTTTTGAAACCAGATAATCTTTAACACTTATTGCACGTAATTTAGATAATCTATCATTAAACTGTGGGTTACCACGATTATCTGTGTAACCAGCGAGTTCAATTTCTAACTCTTTATTTTTATTTAGAACAACTGCAACATCATCTAGAATTTTCTTAGACTCATCTGTCAATTGATCTGATGATGTAAGAAAACTTACTCCCTTCAACACATATGACTTCTCAAGTTTACAGCCCTTCAAATCTACATTCTCTCCTTTTTCTGTTGATTTACATTCATCCAGGCTATCTACCACACCGTCATTATCACTATCTTTCGCAATAACCATTGAATTAGAGTCGTCACTTGATACTTTAACTAACTCACAACCATTAGAATCTACAGCTACACCTTTAAGAGTACTCATGCAGCTATCTCTATTATCCATGACTCCATCACCATCTGAATCTTTCTGTACCACTACTGCTCTTTTCTGTTTCGTACTAGATGGCTCCATAAGTTTAGAATGAGATTTCCCACCAAATGGGATGGTTAAACCTACATTAAACATAAAATCATTAAACTCGTCTTCTGAGGCAACTGACTCACCATCCATATCCATCCTGTATCTAATATCAGCCCTAAACTTCATGCCGCTATTAGTTACTTGCTGCATAACACCTACACCGACATTAAACATTGGGTTAGTGCTGTCGTTTACACCTGCATCTGTTGACATCACTCCCATACCCACTATTGCGTATGTTTGCAGCACAGTCCGACGATCAAAAAAATACAAACCATCAAGCATTAAACCACGTTGTTTATACTCACCAGATAAAGTATCAAAATCCAGATCATCATAAACCGCATTAAGCTCCAGGTTCCACTTATCATTAACTTCTTTACCGATACCCAGCATTATTCCAAAGCCATCATCAGCCTGACGATCACTATCAACTTTTATATAAGATAACATTGGAGATACATACCAGGAACCACTCTCATCTGCTGCTTTTAATACTGAACTTTGTCCGACAAATAACGCAGACATAATCGACATACCTTGAATAATTTTTTTCATTTTATTTACTACCTAATAAATTCGTTTGTTAATTTTTATGTTCAATGAACACTTCATCTCACTTAACTTTACTAACGACCAGCAAGTCATTCAATATCATTACTATTTTTTTAACAATTTTTAACATTTAGAATGGTAGACATCTATTGTCTTCTATCTATATTCATTCTTCTTGCAGGCCCAACATACTCAAAACCATCACTAATTCTACGCTCACTATTTACACTTCTTCTTTCAGGCGATAACTTTGAAACTTGACCTTCAACTTTTAAATCATCATTAATTTTTAAACTTGCTTGAGATTTCATAACATCACCTTGATTGTTATCCTTACTAATATCATTTAATTTTTCATCATCTTTATTAGATGAAGTATCATCCGTTTTCTTCATTGCTTAACTTTATATGTTATTTATTTGACCAGGTAATTTATACAGGAATTAATAATTAGATTACACAAAATGAAGTAACTGTTAACAATAGTTAACAATTGGCATTACAAATTAACAATTGTTAACAATTAACTTATTGCTTTTAGTAAAATATAGGTGCTTTGATAATAGTATTGTTAGATTAGCCCAGAACTGAGCCTCTAGATCTATATATGATAATTGATTCATATTCACAGTTATTTAACTGAGTTCTGGCTAAGTATAACCAAAATAATCGTGTAATATGATTGAGTGTTATTAGTCAGGGCTCCCCCCCCTGATAGTATAGCAACCCGTGCAACGCCCCTCTTAACTACTCACCAGCCTCATTTGACATCATATCAGCTTTAGTTTGAGCTTCTGCTTCGGCCTTAGCTCTATCTGCCTTAGAAATATAACGTTTACCTTTAGGTCGGTTATCCAGCTTTGCACGTGCACGTTTAAGACGTTTTTTGAATAACCCTTCAATCTTCTTTTTTCGATTCATAACTGCTTTTTACATAGACTTGTAATTAGTGATATTTAAAATCAATTTGAGACAAAGTGCAATACATCTGATTTTTATGACAACTTTGCTCTGGCATCAGGTAATAAAAACAATCCCACCCTCATACTTTTATATTTCAAAAAAAAGGACAGCCAAAGCTGTCCTTCTCTACAACAATCAGTGTAACTGATTATTTTTTACGTATTGCAGCGCCATGAATATCACTGTGCTCACTACCTGTGTATGCATGTCCACCTGCTGCGGCAACAGGTGACGTATCCAGTGTATTCGTCGTGCGCAGTACACCGGCTAAACGACCTGAAGCACCACCATTCGATAACTCAATAAAACCTACACCCGGGCAACTACCCTGTGCTGCATGTGTTACTGATACTGGTGTTGGGCCTCGTAATGCTACTACCAGATATTTACCATCAGGTGTTGTATCCATTAAATCTGGTGCTGGATCATTTCCAGGTAAACCTGCATCATCGGATACCGAAGCCGCTGCACAAGCACCAACACCGTTACCCTGGCCATCTGCAGATGTCAGGTCATATGATGTATGCGCATAAGTCGCAGTATTAAATACTTCAACTACATTCTGAATACGATCCACATTATGAATATGTGAGCCAGACAAAGTACGTGCCATACCATGAGCATCACGACGAGTTGAAACACCAGGAATCTGCCCTGTCGTATTAACAGATGAAGTTCCAACGGTATTACCAATGGTTAGTGTATTAGTTGCGTCTTTAAATACAACATTTGCAGCTGGCATATTAGGTGTATAACCCGCACCATAACTTGTATCGTCAAGTGTATACATTGTAAAGGTTGATTGTGTTGCACCAGCACCCGATGCAGAAGCACCTGCATTCAACCACATTTCATCACCTACCTGAATACCACCACAACCGGCACCATTGATACCATTAACAGCATCAGAATTACCGTATTCACCAATGATTGTCATCGGTGTAGTATTAGTATCCGCAATCAATAGACCACCTGCACCAAAGGTTACGTATGCTTTATCACTATCTGAAACGATTGGGCAGACTATAACCGTATTTCCGCGACCTCCATCTGGCCCATCACCGCAGCCATTTTCTTTACAATTACCTGCAGGAGTCAAATTTGCAAAAGCGGCACTGTTATAACTTCCTGAAACAGAACCTATCATTTTTTCACCCTGACCATTCTTGCCTTTATAAACCTTTGCACCATCCAGAACTGACATGTTTTTGCCTACACCTAAAGAAGCCGAGGTATTAAATTCTGCATTTGTAATTTTACCCTTCTTGTTACGGGTAATATCAATTCGTTCAAGTACTTTACCGTGAAGGTTAGCCAGCAACAATGCACTACCATCTTTATTCCAGAAAGACATATGTAATGAACGGCTCACACCTGTACCATTGGTTGCAGTAACACGAAATAATGCAATAGCACCCTTCGTTTCACCATCTACAATACCCACATAACCACCACCTGGTGCAAAGGCGTTAATGTTCATATATTTATGCTGTGGGTCTGGCAACATGCCGTGTAAACGGCCAAAGGCAGGCAGGTCTTTTAAACGCTTGCCGGTAAACTTACCCGACGCATCATATTCTTTAAGTGAGCCAGGAAAAACATCTTTTAAATCACATGGGCCAGGTTTAGAAGTTTTTTTACCCTCACAACCTTTAGGCACTGCATCAGTACCACCGGCAAACTGTGCTTCCATGTCTTCACTATCCCAGATCCACATATAACTTCCATCAACACCGCGTGAAGCAACACCGGCAGAAGAATTTGACTGGTCAGAGCCCCAGATTTCATAACCTTCTGCATTTACTGCAAAGGTTGTTGACAGGCCAGCCAGCACAAACACAAGACTGACTACTTTAGATGTAACTGATTTGTTCTTATTCATATTAACCTCATCTCATTAATCATTTAGAAAGCACTCTTCATTTTCTAAAACTAAATTGGGGGGGAAGAGCATAAAAAAGAGATAACAACATTCATGCCACATCAGCTCTTTTTAACTATTTCAATAACTTAGAAACAAGGGAGTATAGAATTTAGAAATAATAATAAAACATGATATGGTTATTAAAGAAATGTAATTAAATTCGACGAATTTAATTAAAATAATACTAATTATCTTTGATTATAAAAATTATTATTATTTAATATTAAAATCAATATGTTGCAATTCCATTTATTTATAATGGTTAATAATGATAAAACACAACAACAATCAGGAATTTTTAAATAAACAAAGAATCCATCTGAACAAAAATAGATTTAAAAATTAAGTTTTATTTATTCAACAACTTACCTGACTGTATGTAATACCAACAATAAAATACAGTTTGTGACAAAATGTCATGTCGTTTTGTCATGCTGATTTTGATAAGGTGTATTTATATAAAAAATTATATAACCTTAAAAATTGTAATATTATTTTTAAAGCATCACATGAAACAAACTCAATTAACCACTATTATTTAAATAGTTAACTAAAATAATCGAAGAAGATAGTTTAGTTAATGAAGTAGCCAATTTAAGTTAATTTCAAGCATAAATATTCAGCTATACATTGATAAGTCTGTTACATAGATATCTAGCATCTTTACCTGGCCGAAAATATCACTGATTTATAAAATAGCCGCCTGATTAACAAACCAGTTAATATCACCAATACTACTTATAGGAAAACTTTCGCCTTGTTTTATACGAGATAAAACATTTGCTTTCGACGCTACATCGTTTCGCTCAGAAACACCTTCAGACAAAACGCTTTCATTGCCTGGATAGCAGTTAATTTTCTCCCATGACTAAGCCATAACAGAAAGATAATGTAGACGTAATGCAGGTGACTTTCCACCAGGAAAAACAACATGGCACACACCACGTATATGAACGCCATCTCGTATCAATTCGGCCAGAAAGTTTGTCGCTTCTTCTGAGGCATGATTTAAATCTTTATTTACTGGCCTTTTATGCATTGTGTTAACTAGGTTTGTGCCATCCACCAACACAATCTTCAAACAGTTTATCTATATCGGGTATATCCCATGTACCTGAGCGATAACGTTCAACAGAAATTCTTTCTTTCCAGTTATTTAGTATCGGTTCAATAATCGACCATGATTCTTCAACTTCATCACCTCGTGAAAATAAAGTAGCATCACCAGTTAATACGTCATGTAATAACACTTCATAGGCACCTGAAACATCTGAGCCATCCTCCGCGTAAGGTGCGCGCATAACCATTCGTTGTGTGTCTGTTGTAAGCCCGGGCATTTTTGCATTCATTCTCAGTGTTATGCCTTCGTCAGGGTGAACTCGAAATATCAGCGAATTTGCCGTAGGCGGATTGGCATGGGCATCAAAAAGGTTGAAAGGAGGCTTGCGAAAACGAATCACAATTTCAGAAACCCGTTTAGGTAGTCTTTTACCTGTCCATAGAATAAATGGTACGCCCTGCCATCGCCAGTTATCAATATTAAAACGAATGCCTGTAAATGTTTCTGTTACAGATTCAGGTGATACATTTTCTTCGGCCACATAAGCTTTAGCTTTCTGACCATCCACCTCTCCAGTACTGTACTGTGCGGCTACTGTCTGCTTTTTAATTCGATCATCTTCAATTGGCCTCACCGCTCGTAAAACTTTTATCTTTTCATCACGAACGGCATCAGCGGTAAATTCAACCGGTGGCTCCATTGCAACTAGTGTCATTACCTGCATTAAATGACTTTGAATCATATCGCGTAAAGCACCGGATTTTTCATAGTAATTAGCACGATATTCAATGCCAATAGATTCAGCAGCTGAAATCTGAATATGATCAATAAAATTTCGATTCCAGAGTGGTTCAAGAATACTGTTTGCAAAACGATAAACCAGAAGATTTTGCACGCTTTCTTTACCAAGATAATGGTCAATGCGATATATTTGTGATTCGTCGAGCAGCGACTGTAATTCACTGTTTAACTGTTTTGCACTCTGCAGATCCATTCCAAATGGTTTTTCAATAACCATTCTTCTGAAGCCATCTGTTTCATTTGTTAAACCCAGTTTATGTAAGCCGGCCGCAACAGTGGTATACCAACGAGGAGGAATCGCACAATAAAACATGGCATTTGTTGTGCCCTGCATCTCTTCCAGGGCTACTGCTAATTCTCTGTAGGTCTCTTCTTGCTGTAAGTCACCATTCACCATTTTAAACATAGAGGTAAACGAAGCCCATTGTTCTTTATCCATTTTTATTTCAGGAGCATAACTTATAAACCCCTCATATAAATCATTAAGCCATTGTTCTTTACTGCGCCCTTTAAGAACACCTATTATTTTACTGTCGACATTTAATAAACCGCAGCGCAACATTTTTACCAGTGCAGGCATGAGTTTTCTTTTAGTTAGATCACCACCCGCGCCTAGTATGACAATATTAGCCGGCATGGTTGACTCACCCATACACTGAGTTATGTTTGATTCTTCCATTAAAACTCCAGGATTAATCTAATTTATTCAGCTGGACGAATAGCATGACCACCAAAACCTGCGCGCATTGCATTTAGTACCTTACCTGAAAAAGCATCATCCTGACGACTACGAAAGCGCATTTGTAAAGCGAGTGTTAATACCGGAGTTGGCACGCCTAAGTCAATAGAATCCTGAACGGTCCAGCGACCTTCACCCGAGTCATTCACATAATCACTCAGTGCAGATAAACTTTTGTCACTATTAAACGCATCAGCTAATAAGTCCAGTAACCACGACCTCACAACACTTCCGTGTTGCCATATTTCTGATACCTGAGCGAGATCTATATTCATTTCTTTTTTTGCTTCAAGCATTTCAAAGCCTTCAGCAAACGCCTGCATCATTCCATATTCAATGCCGTTATGAACCATTTTGACATAATGACCGGCCCCCGCAGGACCAACATGCCCCCAGCCTTTATCATTCGCTGGTGCCAGCGTTTCTATAGCTGGTTTAATCATGGCTACAGCTTCATCTGTTCCCCCCAGCATAATGCTATAACCATTCTCCAGACCCCAGACGCCACCTGAAGTACCTGAATCAACAAACCTGATATCTTTTTCCTGCAGATACTCAGAACGTTGTTTACTTAAATTAAAATTTGAATTGCCGCCATCAATTAATAAGTCCCCTTTTGACAGCCCAGCTTCAATCAGTGCTTCAATTGTTTCATCTACAAACTGATGTGGTACCATTAACCAGATGGATCGTGGTGCATGTAACTCTTTTATTAATGTTTGCAGTGTTGTAACAGCAACAATATTGTCATGTTCATTTGCTAACTTATTGACACTATCAGAATCTAAATCATAAGCGATGACTTCATGTCCGCCTTTAACCAAACGGCGTGTCATATTTGCACCCATTCTACCAACACCAATTATAGCCAGTTTCATAAAGCTTGTTCCTGTTATTAAAACTTTGTTATATCAATCAGGTTATTTTTAACAAACTACTAAGCAAGGTTTATACCAGTAGAGATATAAACTCTACAACTCACTTATAATTAGTTAAATTCAGGTTATATTAAGCTGTTCTGTTCAATGCCTGGTTACTCATACATGTAAAACAAAAACTGTATAATGCATCTGTGAATAATGCAGAAATAGTCAGTTGCAGATATGTCAACACGAGTAAATTTTATTCCGAGCCTCATTACTTCACTACGCAGCATCAATCCGTTTTATTTCGAATATGAATATCTATCCCTATATATTCATTAGCGCACCAAAATAAGGCGATCATCAAAACTTAAATGACTGCATGCACTATTATGTTGCCCATCAATGCATCACACAGTTGCATTTAATACTATACAATGCACATTAAAATTAATTTTGTTAATTTCTTAATTTGAGCACAAAAATTGCAATACACTACCTAAACACTTAACTAAAACACGATTTGCATATTATTCATATGAGTTGGACTAATAAAATACAAATGATCAGCCAGACACTAATCGATGAAATGCAACTACCTGCAGACTTTAAGCAGATAGTTGAATCCATCTACCTGCCCCTGATATCCCATATCCTGGATAAAAAGTCTGATCAACCACTATTCATAAATATAAATGGCGCTCAGGGAACAGGAAAATCTACACTCACTCATTTTTTAAAGCACCTTATTGAAGCAGAAACCTGCTTTTCAGTTGCTGCGATCTCTTTAGATGACTTTTACTTAACACGTTCTGAGAGAGAAACACTGGCACAATCACTCCATCCACTCTTGCAAACACGTGGTGTACCGGGCACACATGATGTTCAGCTAATGGAAAATACACTGTCTAAACTTCTGGAAGGTAATACCTGCTCAATTCCTCGCTTTAATAAAGCAGTGGATGATCGTTATACGCAAGAGCATTGGACACAGTGTAACAAAAGCACGGATATAATTTTATTTGAAGGCTGGTGTAATCACAGCCCACCTCAAAACGATAAAGGCCTCTTAACACCTATCAACAAACTGGAATCTACAGAAGACCCGGAAGGTATCTGGAGACACTATGCGAATGATCAATTAAAATACTATCACCGTAAGATTTTCAATCATGCTGATATGAGTATTATGCTTAAGGCTCCTGATTTCGAAAAAATATTTGAATGGAGAAGCCTGCAAGAAGACAAACTGAAGAAAAATGCTAAACCAAGTGAGCAGTCTCACATCATGTCAGCCGAAGAACTAAAACGTTTTATACAGCACTATGAAAGGATAACTCGGCACACTCTGCAATACTTACCAACCACCGCTGATATCGTTATTCCTGTGGCGGAAGATCATTCGATAAAGAGCATCATTAAACGACATGACACATAATAAACTCACACAATGGTTAGTGATTACAGACCTGGATGGTACTTTATTAAACCATCATGACTATGCTACGGAGAAAGCACTACCAGCCATTAAGAAATTACAAAAACTCAATATACCGATTATCTTCAATACCAGTAAAACATTCAGTGAAAGTTTAACGCTGCAAAAGCGACTTGGTATTCTAGCCCCCTTTATAGTAGAAAATGGTTCATGTATTTATATACCAAAATCTCTTTACCCTATGAAAAATAATGATGAATCTAGTCATTCACGGGGTCAGTACTGGGAAATAATTTTAGGAAAGCCTCAATCTGATATCAGTAATATTTTAAAAGATATAGACACACCCGATACTAACTATCAATTATTATCAGAATGCAGCACACAGGAAGCCTCCGCTTTAACAGGGTTGAACATAGAACAGGCTGAACAGGCTATTTCACGAGAATTTAGTGAACCACTCATATGGAAATCCAGTGACAAATATCTTGATATATTTATTAATGAACTTAAAGGTCACAACTTGAACACTTTGCAGGGCGGTCGTTTTTTACATGTGATCGGCAATTGTGACAAAGGAATCGCCACAAAAAAACTAAAGGATATTTTATTCTCTCCAGAAAAAAACATTAAAAGCATTATCTTGGGCGATAGCGAGAATGATGCTGCCATGCTTCAATTAGGTGATATTTCTATCATCGTAAAATCACCATCAAATTACCAGTTACAAAAATTAATAACGCCTACAATTCATACAAGTCATGAAGCCCCTTTTGGCTGGGCCGAAGCTATTGATGCATCACTTAATAAAATCAAGGAATTAAAATGAGCGATTTTTTTCAAAATGGCCGTGTAACCACCTTACATAACCTATCAACTAGAACACTGGAAGAAGTAGAAAAAGAGCTAAAATATTTTTCTAACTTTCGGCCTATGGGGTTAATTCTTCCTTCACTTTATTCAGAACTTGAAAGACCCGCTTTAACCACTATTATTAATGAATTAAAAAAAGTTGAATACTTAAATCAAATTGTTATTGGAATTGATCAGGCATCCAGTAACGAGTTCAAACACGCTATTCAGTTTTTCTCTGAACTACCACAGCAACATGACATTCTATGGAATGACGGCCCAAACCTGATGGCCATAGATAAAAAACTCCGTGAAAAAGGACTAGCACCGACAGAACGTGGAAAAGGACGTAACGTCTGGTACTGCATGGGTTATATGCTGGCCAAACGTAATACACAAGCTGTTGCACTTCATGACTGTGATATCATAACTTACAAGCGTGATATGCTCGCACATCTACTCTACCCTGTTGCAAACCCTCAATTTAAGTATCAATTCTGTAAAGGTTTCTATCCTCGCATTGCCGATAACTCTATGAATGGACGTGCTTCACGTTTGCTCGTAACGCCTCTGGTGCGTGCACTTAATCAACAGATAGGTGGTCATAAATATCTGGATTTCCTTGATAGTTTCCGTTATCCATTAGCAGGTGAATTTTCTATGCGTCACGATGCAATGGAAAGTTTAAGAATGCCAACAGACTGGGGGCTTGAAGTAGGCATATTGATGGAAATGAGAAAAAATTACGCAACAAGTCATTTATGCCAGGTTGATATCGCACAAAATTACGACCATAAACATCAGAATTTGTCATCTGAAGATAAACAGAAAGGTTTATCTAAAATGTCTATTGAAATAAGTAAAGCTATATTTAAGAAACTAGCTACCGATGGCATTAATTTTACTAAAGAGAGTTTAAGAACAACTAAAGCAACCTATTACCGTATTGCACTAGATTTAATTGATAGTTATCAGAACGATGCTATCTTTAATGGACTGGACTATAAAACTCACGAAGAAGAAAAAATGGTAGAAATGTTTGCCGAAAACATTAAACATGCAGGCAATATATTTCTTGAAGATACCGATGAAGCACCATTTATTCCTAGCTGGAATCGTGTCTCTAGTGCAATTCCTGATATTTTTACTCAACTACTTGATGCTGTAGAGAAAGATCGGAAAGAACTTTCATGAGTTTAAACACTGAGAAACAAAACCTGAAAGAATTAAGATCAAGAATTACTGATCATGTTTCAAAGATATATCCACGTGAAGATCATATTGCGATATGTGAAAACATTGTTCGAATTATGAATTATGAGAATAATTTTTATCCTGTAAAAGCGCATTCAAACTTATGGTCAGAAAATGATATTGTCACCATTACTTACGGCGACAGTATAAAGCAGCACAATGTACTTCCATTAAAAACGTTGCATAAATTCTTTAACGATCATCTCATTGACGTCATTAGCACCATTCATATACTTCCTTTCTACCCTTATAGCTCAGATGATGGATTCTCTGTTATTAACTACACAGAAGTTAATCAGTCACTTGGTGACTGGGATCAGATCACAGAAATAGCAAATGATTTTTCTTTAATGGCCGATCTGGTTATCAATCATTGCTCAAGCAGAAGCCTCTGGTTCGACAACTATAAACAGGGAAAGCACCCAGGTGCCAATTATTTCATTGAAGCTGACCCTGAAGATGATTTAAGCAAAGTCATTAGACCCAGAACTTCTCCTTTGTTACGTGAAACTGAAACGTTGCAAGGAAAGAAACACGTTTGGTGTACCTTCAGTCATGATCAGGTAGATTTAAATTTTGAAAACCCAAAAGTTCTGCTCGAGTTTGTTAAAATTATAAAACTTTATCTAGATAAAGGCGTGAGCCTTTTCAGGCTTGATGCAGTTGCTTTTTTATGGAAAAAAATTGGTACACCAAGCATTAACTTAATTGAAACCCACGAAGTAATTCGCCTTTTACGCCTGCTGATAGAACACACAAACCCTAAAGCCATTGTTATAACTGAGACCAATATACCAAATAAAGAGAATCTTTCTTATTTTGGCAATGCAAATGAAGCTCATTTAATTTATAACTTCACATTACCTCCTTTAATTTTATACACATTATTATCAGGTAAATCTGACTTACTCAAGCAATGGATGATGAGTATGCCACCTGCACGAAATGGTACCTCCTACTTTAATTTTATTGCTTCACATGATGGGATTGGCTTACGCCCTGTCGAGGGTATTTTAGATGACAAAACCGTCGACCAACTCGCTAGCCTGATGCAGGACTTTGGTGGTGAAGTATCCTGCCGTACAATGCCAGATGGACAACATAGACCATACGAATTAAATATAAGCCTTATTGACGCATTAAAAGGCACTTTTAAAGGTGAAGACCAGTATCAAGTTAATCGTTTTATATGTGCTCATGCCATTATGATTGCTTTAGAAGGTGTGCCTGGTATTTATATTCACAGCCTGTTTGCTACACCTAATGACCATCATAAAATGAACTTAACTTCTAACAAACGTGCGATTAATCGACACAACTGGAACTACGATGAACTATGTTCTCACTTATCTGACGATGAAAACACTCATAATCAGGTATTCAAAAAGTTAAAGTACATACTAAGCATAAGAAAGAATCAGCCCGCATTTCATCCTAATGCAACTCAGTTTACACTTCATTTTGATAATAGCCTGTTTGCTTTCTGGCGGCAGAGTCAGGACCGTTCACAGAGTATATTTTGCATTTATAATGTATCGGATAAAACCCGAACACTTGCCTTAAAAGATGTGAACTTAATTGAACTTGATGACTGGCATGACCTAATTAGTAAACACTATTATGACGACCCTAGAGAAAACATTATTCTCAAACCTTATGAGTATGTATGGATTAGCAACAATAAGTGATAACTGCTCAGTGATAAAACTTTATTCCCACTGCCTCCTTCTTTACTCAGATTGCAGCCTACTCCCAAACTGTTGCCTATAATTCTCCATCGTCATCTCCATTTGTTTTTTAAATAATCGTCTAAAACTACTTTCATCTTTATAACCTACCTCATAAACAATCTTGGTTGAGGGTAGCTGTGTAAGCTCTAATAAATTACAGGCACGATTTATACGAATGGTTTGCAAATATTGTAAAGGTGAACATTGCAGTGATTTTGTGAAACGTCGATTTAGTTGCCTGTCACTTATGCTTAACATGTTTGAAATAGCGTTTATATTTATATCTTCGTGACTATGTTTTTCTATATGGCGTTGTGCACGTAACACGAGTTCATCTGCGTGATCGGTTGTTTCTACATTGGTTCTAAATGCTTTTGTTGAAGGTGCATTCAAATGCATCATTAATAATTTTGCGGTGTCTACTGCAGTACGATGCCCGGCAAAACGCTCTACTAAATGCATGACCATGAGTTCACATGACATGCTGCCACCTATTACACTTATTATATTGCCATAATCAGCAACCGCATTATGTGTATCTATTTTTAAACCGGGAAATGAACGCCGATAAAAACTTTCACTCTTCCAGTGCATCAGTGCAGGCAGGTTTTCCATCAGGCCCGCTTTAGCTAACAGGAACGAGCCACTACAGATACTAATTAATAAACCTCCTCTATCATAATGCTGCTGAATCACAGGAATAACAGGACCAGCTTTAAGCAGAAAACGTTCGACTTTTTCATAGTCAGTTAAAGATTCAAACACTGAGGGAAGTATCCACGCGTCCGGCCGTGTATCGAGCTTCATGTAATCTTCAAGACTGTAATCGGCATGTATAACCAGACCATTAGTTGGTGTTACGGGATTTCCATCGATGGAGATCATATCCCATTCAAATAAAGGTTTATGATCTGATTTCACCAGGGTGTAATTAGTGGCAATGAGTGTATCCAGAATGCTATGAATGCCACTACCAAAGCAGCGATCCATAAGTAATATCGCGATTCGCATGATTATGTCCAATCTCGCCAGTATTATGTCAAATATGACACTTATACAATTACAAATCAACCATCATAATTAGCCTTCACCCTCAGGAGTCATTTGAAATGACACATGAAACATTAGCGATTGATAAAACCAGACAAGAAAAAAACAAACTGTTTAATTCATCCGGTCAGGATAAACGTGTGGTTCCTTTCAGTTACCAAATGCTTGGTCATGGGTTGAATTTCATTTCATATATACGAAATGAATGGGCCGCTAACATCATAAGTGATTTGTGGTTCAGCGTATTTAAAAGCAAGGTAAAACCCTGGACAATTAAATTCTGGCAAACTGCAGACTCATGTATAGAGGTGCAGTTAAAAGATAAAATCATACCCGTCCATTTGTGGGGTGCAGGACCATTAGTTGTTATGATGCACGGCTGGAGTGGCTCCGGATCACAATTTCGCAAACATATACCCGGGCTGGTTAAAGCGGGTTATCAGGTTGCCTCATTCGATGCACCGGCGCATGGGGTTAACCCGGGCAAACAAAGCCATCTACTCGAGTTTAGTGACACCCTTATTGCAATAGAACAACAGTTAGGAAAAGTAGATACGGTTATGGCTCATTCATTTGGTGGGATGGCTGCAGTAGTGTCAACAATACGAGGCTTCTCACCTAGGCAGATGGTGTTGATTGGCCCGCATCTGGACGCACATGAAATGCATCAAACCTATAGTGAGCTGTTAAACCTTAACCCCAAATTAACTCAGCGATTTAGAGATAAGATTGAGCAGAAGATGACGGACATTCTTAACACTGGCTTACTTAAAATAGATAAAGACGTGTGTCATTTTTTATCACCCGCCAGTTTACTATCTAAAACAAATTGCAAAGGCCTGTTAATTTATGACCTTGATGATGAAGAAATTCCTCAAAGCCAGTTTAAAGAAGTAGAGAAACACTGGCAGGGTTGTCAGACAATTGAAACCAGTGGTTTAGGGCATCATCGAATATTAAAAGACAGAAAAGTAATTGAAAAGATACTAAAATTTATGGGTGAAGCCGCTCAGAAAAACTGACTCAACAGTTTATTAATATACTCATTGATGTGTAAAAGTATATAGAGACGAAGACTATCAGAAATTAAATTTTAATCCCTTCGCCCCCTTTTTAACATTTTAAATTTCAGTTAGTAAATAAATTACCTAATGCCGACTCACAGGGTATCCACATATGGGTTGAATCAAACTTAACCCAGTCTTCATCATTTTTTATAAGTGAAAACAATTCATTTGAAATAACCAGGCCTTCTGTTGGTTCAATATCAATAATCTCACCCTCTTCATTACGGATAAGATAATCGTATAACTTACCGATTTCCCAACCAACCAAAGCGATTTGATATTTAGGCAGGCCCCTTATGAATTCATACATATGAAGGCTAAGATTAAAACACTCCTTATCATCAACCTTATGTATAAAACCACCATCATCAAACGGCACAGCTAAACCAACATTCTTTGGAATTATATTTAACTGTTTATGATCTAAAATGTCATGGCAAACACTGTCAATACCATGAAATACATTTTCTAGAGGGTGAAAATGAATGTTTTTATAGGGTGTTACCCTTTTATCAAGAAGAGAGGAAAACTCGTGAATATTAATTGATTCGTCCAGGAAACTAATTTGCATGTCAAAACAGATAGCCATAATTTTCTCATTTATAGAACAGCTGTGTATGGTTAAAACAAATCTAACCAAACTATATAGAAAATATTAACGCCTAAACATGAACCAGTTCAAAAAATAAAATCATAGTATTTTCTAATATTAAAAAATATTAATATCTAAAAATAGCTATTTTAAAAAAACCGGCAGCAGATAACACCTGATAAGTATTATTAACAACTGGTTCCAGGAAATTAGATCTTAACTTTTCTCGACACCTTATCGGCTTCTCGCTCAAGTCGGTATCATTCACAATATAAGTCCTGATGAACCTTCTCTAATGCAAATAACCTGTACATCTCGAGACGCGGATTAGTCGTTTGAACATCAGTGCTGTTTTATTTGAATGTTTGGAAAAAACTCTCGAACTAATAAATACATTACCCAAAAAAGGCGAAGATATAGGCCATCACCTCACCAATGACAAACAGCGTTACCACTACAGAAAGTAACATTGTAGTCATACCCTGCGGATGTGTTTTCGAGCAAAAATGGGGCGAGAAATTAGAGCTTAATCCCTCAATCCTTATTATTCATGTGACTTGTCATTCGAACTTACTTAGCTAAACAAACTTTATTTCTTCCGCTATTTTTTGCCTCATACAATGCAGTATCGGCTCTACTCAACCAGTTTCTCGCTGTTTCGTCACTATGATACTCAGCTGTGCCCAATGATACTGTTATCTTTTCAGCATCTAACAATTCTGTTGACTCTATTAAGTACCTTAACTCCTCAGATACCTTTTCAGCTGTGCTTAGATCCGCACCATTCACCACCACAACAAACTCTTCCCCACCCAGCCTGTATAATCCATCTGTCTCACGTATACGGGTCGTAATCAACTTAACTAAATTAATAAGCACAATGTCCCCGGCTGCATGTCCAAAATTATCATTAATTCGTTTAAAAAAATCAATATCTATCAACGCAAGTGAAACAGATTGTGGGGTACGTTTTACATTTGCAATAATATCATCTAACTTTTCATCAAATGCCCGACGATTACCCGTATTTGTTAATGGATCTGTTCTTACTAATAAGGCAAGCTGATCACGCTGTCTATTTTTACCCACTGCAAATATATAAGCAAAAGCATTATTAACAAGCAACGTCATCACAATTGCTATAAATATTGATGTCTCCAGCTGCTGTGCTAACAACGGAGTAAGTATAGCTGCGGCCAATAAACACAAAATAATGGCTGTTCTCGGTGCAAGTACGAAATACATCCCTACCATAGTAGGGTAAGCCCAATAAATTAGAGAGGGCCCTTTTATATAAAGCACTAAACACAAGCCACCCAAAGACAATACACTTAGAATAATACCTGTATATTTTGTACTTCTTGACAGATACACATATCCACCAAGCATCGACATTCCAATCACCAGCATGAAATCAACCATGGCAATTAACCATTCATTCTGGATTATTCTCATGGTTGCAAATGGCAATATTGCAAAAGCACCACCAAATGCCATTGCCATAAGAATATACTCTTTACTGTTCCTTCTCATATAATTAAATTCTTCTATTGAGACTTATTCAATCTAAAATATTAGATTGAATCTATCTAAAAAATGAAATTGACCAAGCAGGGCATTTGACAGGATGATTTAACTTTTACCTTACTTTAAATACTTTAGTCACTCTTTCTTATAGCATATTTAGAAACATATAATTTTTGCGCTTTAGTATGTGCACCTACCTGGTAATCACTTAGATAGACAAGGTGATTATAAACGATCACTCCATCACTTACTTTTCATCTACAAAGCTTAACTTTTTAAAGTTGATTTTAGAGGCGGCAAACAATCTTTATATTCGCGCTGAATTTTACTTATTTTAATAGCAGCACTTTTATCACCCGATAGAATACCCAATATCATACCACCCATAATTGATAAGGCATTTGAGTTTTGTAAAATTTGAATAATAAGATGTATTGGGTATCCCGAGTCATGTCGATTTACAGCATGTATGCCACAATGCACAAATGAATTCATCGCTTTACCAGACACACCCTTGAACTCATTTAACATTTGCGTAGCCTGCCTGGGTGCTTTTTCATTAATCTGTTTAAGCATCAAACTAAGAATAGGCATATTACTCGCCTTCTGCTCACTCTCTGGCGTTAACTCCACCGCTAACTTAGAAACAGCCGTATCCGTTGCCGCATATAATAACCAGACAGCTCGCACAATGGCTTCATATTGTAATCGCATCAAACCTATGGCTGATGTGAAATTACCCGCCTCTATTAATAACCTTGCACTATTAGCATACTCGAGTGAAATACTACACACAGTGCGAGTAACCGCTAATCTGTCTGAATCATCAAAGAGTTGAGCATCAAGAAACTGAACCAGTATTCTCTCAAGCTCAATGGAGCGCTGTATTATATGTTTAATATCTGCCATGTATTTCTAACAAACGTATCACTTAATTGTTTTAATTTAAACTAAAGCAGGTTTATCGCCTAAAACCTGAGCGGATCATCTACCTGTTTTTCTATAGCCTGTCAGACAGGTAATATATTATTACTATAAATGTGAATAGATTCAGCGCATAAGCATCATTCATTTCGCCATCAATTACATTAATTCTTTAAAAGCTTTTCTAACATACCTTCTATTTTAATTAATCGCTGGTCCATCTCTCGTGTTCTTTGTTCCATAATATGCACTTCACCCGCTTCACCCTCTCCATTTTCACGGTCATTTTTTTGATGCTCAGCTTGTAAAGTTTCTAACACTATTCCAATCATCATATTTAAGAAAACAAATGCCACAATGAAAATAAACGATAAATAGAATATCCAGCTAAGTGGATAAACCGCCATTGTTTCATACATTACATCGGTCCAGTCTTCAAATGTAGCAATACGAAATAAAGTTAACATTGATATCGAAATATTATCCCATAACACGGGGTTAATCTTTGCGAAAAATATACTGCCCATTGCGGCATATATATAAAAAAATATAAACATTAATAATGAGACATATCCCATTCGTGGAATTGCCGTGACAAAGGCAGCTAGTAATACACGCAATTCAGGAATTATAGAAATAAGTCTCAACACACGAAATATTCGTAACAGACGACCCAGCATAGCCGCCTCTCCATTCTCAATAGGTAGAACACTGGCCACAACAATTATAAAATCAAATACATTCCAGGCTTTGCTAAAAAACCTGAACAAATTCTTTTCAGCTAATATACGAATGACAATTTCAAAAAGAAATATTGCGGTAACGGCAAAATCTAAAACTTTTAACGCATTAAGCGCCGCAGGTGAAATAGCATACGTTTTTGCACCAATAACTAACGCAGAAACAAGGATGACCAAAATCACAAATGTTTCGAATATTTTATTCTCACGTAAATGAACTAAACGCGCTTGAAGTGCTTGAAAATCTAAAGACATATGAATACTACAACTTAACAATAAAAACGTGCGGATTATAACTGAATTAACATATACTGAATATACTACTTAGTATAGATTTAATCTCATTATAATGACTATGCCTGATATCAGACAAAACATAAAACTGAATACCTTAAATATACTACGGCAAACTTATACAGCGACTTAACGATTTACTCTACTATTACTCTTTTTCTTTTGAGTCATCTTTATCTTCGGCTTTTTTAGACAGATGTTTATTATCAAAATAACGCATCATACCAGCAGAACCAATCACAAATAATAGTGCCAGTGAAAATATAATGATGAACATTTTCATATTATTTCTGCTTACGCGGTGGTAGCCCCGTATGTTGGGTAAGAATTTTTTTACCCCTGCCTTTATTAGAATGGCTACGAAGTTTATGAGCAGAAGCAGAGTTTTTTCTGCGCGCTGCGGAGTAATCTTTATTAGACGCTGGCTGATCTTTCGGAATCAACTGCCTGTCAGCATCACCAATTAAATCTGCACGGCCCATTCGTTTGAGAGCCTCACGTAAAAGTGGCCAGTTTGCTGAATCGTGATAACGCAAAAAAGCCTTATGTAATTTACGCTGTTGCGGGTCTTTTACACTCTCCACCTGTTCACTTTTATAACTAACACTACGTAACGGATTTTTACCTGTGTGGTACATTGCCGTTGCCGTTGCCATAGGTGATGGATAAAATGCCTGCACCTGGTCAGCCTTAAAACCATTACGTTTTAACCACAGTGCCAGATTCATCATATCTTCATCGGTAGTACCCGGATGTGCGGCAATAAAATACGGAATCAGGTACTGATCTTTACCTGCTTGCCTGGAATATTTTTCAAACATCTGTTTAAATTTGTCATAACTACCCATGCCGGGTTTCATCATTTTCGATAACGGCCCGTCTTCTGAATGCTCCGGTGCAATTTTTAAACAACCACCCACATGGTGAGTAACCAGCTCTTTCACATATTCCGGGTCACGTATCGCCAGATCGTAACGTAAACCCGATGCAATCAATACTTTTTTAACACCGGGCAAGTGCCGAGCTTCTCGATAAATTTCCGTAAGCGCAGAATGATCGGTAATTAAGTTGTGACAAATACCCGGGTAAACACAACTCGGTTTACGGCAGGCAGCCTCAATTTCTCGGGTTTTACAGGCAATGCGATACATATTGGCCGTTGGGCCGCCCAGATCTGAAATTACACCGGTAAAACCCGGCACCTTGTCACGAATATCTTTTATTTCCTGCAGAACAGATTCTTTAGAACGATTTTGAATAATACGGCCTTCGTGTTCAGTAATAGAGCAGAACGTGCAGCCGCCAAAACAGCCACGCATAATGTTTACTGAAAAACGAATCATCTCATAAGCTGGAATTTTTTCACCCTTGTATTGCGGGTGCGGCACACGTGCGAATGGCATAGCAAACACATAATCCATTTCATCCATGGTTAAAGGAATGGGCGGTGGATTTAGCCAAACATCAAGTGTGTCGTGTTTTTGTACTAATGCTCGCGCATTACCAGGGTTAGTTTCTAAATGTAACACACGATTTGCATGTGCATATAAAGCCGCATCATTACTGACTTTTTCAAATGCAGGTAAACGTATAACGCTATGCATACGGTCTAGTCGGGGTTTATCTTTAGGGCGTATAAATTCAACAATGGCCTCGCCCTGATCATTATATTCAGCACCATAAAAAGCATTATCACGACGTTCACGCTCACACGCACTCATCTCTTGCGTGTTTATATATGGGTTTACAATTTTATCAATTTTACCAGGTCGATCGATACGGCTTGAATCAATCTCCATCCAACCCTCTGGTGTATCACGCCGCACAAACACCGTGCCACGCACGTCAGTAATTTTCTCTATGCCCTCACCCTGAGCAAGTCGGTGGGCTATTTCAACAATGGCACGTTCAGCATTACCGTATAACAACATATCCGCAGTTGCATCCACAAGAATTGAACGTCGTACTTTATCCTGCCAGTAATCATAATGCGCGATGCGACGCAGTGATGCTTCAATGCCACCCAGAATCACCGGCACGTCTGTCCAGGCCTCTTTGCAACGTTGTGCATACACCAGTGAACAGCGGTCTGGCCGTTTACCACCGATGTCACCTGGCGTATAGGCATCATCATTACGAATTTTACGATCCGCAGTGTAACGGTTAATCATCGAATCCATATTGCCCGCAGCAACACCAAAAAATAGATTAGGCTTACCCAATGCTTCAAAAGCGTTTTTAGAGTCCCATTCAGGTTGTGAAATAACACCTACACGAAAACCCTGCCCTTCAAGCAGGCGACCGATAATTGCCATGCCAAATGAAGGATGATCAACATAAGCATCACCTGTAACAATAATAATATCGCAGGAATCCCAGCCCAGTGCATCCATCTCAGCACGACTAGTAGGTAGAAAATCGGCAATGCCATAACACTCGGCCCAGTATTTCGGATAATCGTAAAGAGCTGTTCTGGCAACGGGAACGGATATAGCGGACATGGAGGAATTACTTAGTTGAAAGGGTTATTATACCAACTAAAAAATGGAGACGTAGAGATTATTAAATGAGTAGAAAGTGCATTGCTAAGGCAAGTAACCCTTAAAAAAGGGGACGGAGGGATTAAAATTTAATCCCTCCGTCCCCTTTAAATTGTATTTACCTGACTGTAAAAAACCGTGATCTAGTGCTACTGACATGATTGACCCCCTTACCTCATCTAAATGATGAACAAATATATGGTAAAGACTAATCAGCAATTACCGGGCCAGAAATAAATAGCTAAATACACCTTAAATAATAGTGTAATGCACTATTCAAGTTCAAAATAAGGGTTTACTTTAAATATTGGTTCAAAATTGGTGCAGGAATAAAGTATATAGAAAATAATAAATTTAAAGATTAAAGCGACAAGTTTACAAAACCATGTTTATAAAACGTCGTAAACTTTATTAAACTGACATTGAAGACGAATTGTTAGAGGTAAAACTGATCAGACTCTTTAATACTCGACCTGCTCCCATCATTATTTGACAACTGCCACTCAATACAAACATAAATCGTCTGTTAAGTTAGCTGCCCTATCAAGTTAATTATGGCGTAATTGCCGGTAACCACGAATTTGTCGTATGACAAAAACCACATTCTTCTGTAGTAACAATGTGATCCTGAGCTTTGCCTGTTGCTATAACATTGTTATGACAGCTAGAGCAGGCTCCAGATACTGTTGAGTGATCAATAGTAACACCTAGCCATGTAAGGGTAGTGAGATGACAGCTATCACATGCAGCGAGTGTAGGCACGTGTTGAGGATGTTTACCCGTGGCAATTACTCCGTTATGGCACGACTCACAGGTACCTATAACGGCTGAGTGATCAACCCTGGAAACTCGATCAAAAGTGATTGTATTATGGCAATCTTCACATATTTCTGTGCTTAAAATGTGTGACGCCGACTTACCGACTGCAACAACATTATTATGACAGTTTTGACATGCACCCTGAACATCACTGTGATCATATTT
>Ga0316205_10000812_pt1 | contig 47621 bp, 37 predicted proteins | sample 3monthpyrite_MG_FD_204941 | JGI IMG/M metagenome (GOLD analysis project Ga0316205, IMG submission 204941) | Microbial mat bacterial communities from mineral coupon in-situ incubated in ocean water Damariscotta River, Maine, United States -... | ecosystem: Environmental > Aquatic > Marine >...
TTTTTCTTTCTAAGTATATCTGGTCCTGGATGCGATATGCAGACCTCTGAGCTTGCTTTACAAAATTTAGTGATAAAAGCTGCAACAATACCTTCGCTGCCAACGTCTTGTTTCTTCAAATCAACTTTGACTGGCTGGATCCCATCTCCTACTGCACGACCTATTTCTGAGTTAGGAAAAAAAGGTGAAATATCGTAATTTTTCTTTTCAACCTCCCGCTCAGAAAAAAGCGCAACCGTTTGCCTGCTTTTATTAGCCTGATGTTCTATTTCTCTGAGTTGCTTATTTATCTGAGATATAAACTCACTCGCACTAACCAACATCAAGCTATCAATTAGTGATGCTGCTGTTGCTTGGTCCTTAAAATCAAAATTCTTAAGCCATTTTATACCGTGCTGCGTTGTTGATAATAAAGCCAAAATACACCTCTTAAACTATAGGCCTAAATAACACACCAACTGGACCATAACTGTGAATATATTTCGCAATTTCTGTTCATTGATCTATGTTAAAAAGACCTAACTATGTCCGCTTTGGGTCCCGCGCAGACAGTTATAAATACTTAAAGATATATGATTCTTTGATTGTGAAAAAGACCTTTTATTGAAATAAATTTTTCCAAAAACCTAATGTCGGTTCGATTTAGTCTGACATGACAGCCAGTATCTCTTTCATTATCGGTTATAGTTTTCCTTATAAAGCAAGGACAACCGACACTTTCCGTGTGTTCTACGTTCACTGTTGTTCATGACAAAACAACTACCAGCTCAGTTCACGGATCAAAACAGAGGCTATTTTTCGATACCATTGTTTGGCAATAGATTCCGCGGATACTGGTAACACAATATAACCTGATAATTGATGTTTGAAAAAATCTTGATTAGGTCGAGTGACCTCAAAGGACAGCTGATACAAAGTTGTCGCCGGTACTAAATTTTTTCCATTGCCTCTAAAAACCTTTATTTCTCCACCATTAAGCGAGGCAAGTTCTGGTTCTCGCAAAAATTCAACTGATGTTTTGCCAACGCGTTCCAATATAACATCAACAGCCGGCTGATGATTGTTTTTTGAAAAAAATGTTGCCTTGGTGTTCGGAATAACACGCTCAATATCTTTTTCTTGAACATAGGCAATGCCATAAGGGACACCGGAGCTAAACATACCCAAGAATTCATGAGATTTAACCCAGCTTCCTTCAACGAGGTGTTCTGGCACGTCAAAAACAACACCATCATGCCTTGTATAAACTGACAATTTATTTTTCTGTTCTTGTAGAGCACGATAATGTAGACGATTTTTTTTCAAAGCCTGTTTTAAAATTTTAGCATCGGTATAACCGGTGCTTTTTAAACTTTGTTGCCGGTATTCCTGTTCTTGTTGGCGTACGGATATTTCAGTCATTTTAAGTTCATAATCAAGCTCTGGTGAGCTTAGTTCAAATAATTTTTGATCTTTTTCAACATTTTGGCCAGAGGTAATGTCGCGTTTTTGTAATCGCGCTTCCGTTGGGGATAATAAAGGCATTTCAAGGCTTGCCTTAATCATCGCTGGAACAACTAAACTTCTCTCAAACGGCACAAAAATTATAAAAAGAGCGAGGCAACATAACATCGCTGTTAAATAACTGCGTTTTTTAGAAGGCATTTTTTTCACCAATTCCGGCCATTGTTTCACCTCGTTTACAATTGGGCGTAAGATAAACCACCATATTTCAACAATCATCAAAAAAAGACCCAACGATTTAAAGAAAAAATGATACACAATAAGCGCGATACCAAGAAACAAAAACAAACGGTAAACCCATGTTCCGACAGCGTACGCTGCCATCCACCTTTTCTCTTTTTGACTAAAGCTTTCTGTTTCTGTCGGTGGTATATTAAAAAATATTTTACGCAGCATCTGACGCGCAATCCGAAAGCTTCTATTCTGTAAATTAGGAATATCACAAAGGTCAGATAAAATATAATAACCATCAAAACGCATAAATGGGTTTAAATTAACCAGCAACGTCATCACCCACGTTGTCCCGGCCAAAAGATGCATCGCCATTTTAAAAGTCCCCTCCGGTGAAACAGCCCACAGGATCGAAGATATCGCCGCCAATGATAACTCTGCAATCATTCCACCACTATCAATCAACAGCCTTTTTTTGCGTTCTTTTAAACGCCATGCATCGGTTGTGTCCGTCCATAAAATCGGCCAAAGCACAATAAAAGCAACCCCCATTAACGGGACTTTACAGCCGTAATGTTTACTGGCTAAGCCATGGCCAAGCTCATGCACTATTTTTGCAAACACCAGCACCAAAACAACCATCATCGCACCGATCGGAGATTGAATAATGCTAAAACCTTCAATAAAACTATTAAAATCTCGTGCCACTAAAGCCGCACCGACCCCCATACAAACCAGCATTGTTATCAAAAATGTTTTTGTAAACAGCCACGAAGTTACGTTACTTAACGACGTTAAAAATGCATCTGGCCTGACCAACGGTATTCTAAAAAAAAGATAACTTTTCAGCAGCCATTTTGCGCCCTTGATTTGACTTTCTTTTTGTAACATCAACTGCGCAACTTGTTCAGTTGATGAAATTTCGATCAAATGATTTTGTAATAAAAATTGGTAAATCCGCGCGACATCATCAATTGATGCCTGCAAGGTTGTACTCCGCAGGACATCTAAAATTATTTTTTCTGGATCCTGTAGATGCCAACGACTGAGTATCTCAAACTCCAGCCAAGAAATTCGATAAAATTTATTTCCAAGCCGATCAAAAATAGACCACAAGCGTGCACCATTTTTTGAACGTCCTGCAGGAATAAGATCCAAATCACTTCGTATCGGAGGCAACGCTGCTAAAGGTTCATCTATAGAAACGTCTCTCATGAGACTATAACCCTAACCATTGTCTTAAAACACCAATAGGCCGTCTTAAGGGGTGCCAAATCAGAGGGCGATAACGCCCATAAATTTTAGCGGTTCCTTTAAGTCCTAACCTCAAACTTTCATTCCTCTCGCGCCAAGTTGCTTTCAAACGATAAGCCATATTTTGATCTTGGGTTTTTGTCGCACGATAGCTAAAGAAACTCAGCTCTGCTTGATAAGGTTTATGAGGACGAACATTAGAAAAAAATTGAATTTCTGTTTGCTCTGGAAAATTCATAATTTGTTGTACTGGTAACCGTATTTCAAGTTCTGTTTGATCTGGACTTGCCAGTAACATCATTTTTTCACCAATTGAAACCGGTCGCCCCAGCCAATCATAAGCATCCTCAAAAACAACAACACCCTCCTGATCTGCACGGACTGTTGCTCTTTTTAAGCGCTCGGATAAATAAGCAATATCAGTTTTATCTTTTTCCATTTGCCCTTGTATTGAAACTAAACGGGCGCGCGCCGCAGGGTCTTTTAATGCGGTCTGTGCTACTTGGCGCAATTCAAGCTCTGTTACCTTTAAAGAGCCTTTGGCAACATCGAATTTTGCTTCAACTTCAGCCGTATCAAATTGAATAAGGGTGTCACCTTGAGAGACCTTTTGATTTGGTTTTACTAGAATGTCGGCAATAACCCCTTCTAGCGGTGCACGAATAAGCTTAGGCTTCATTGCGATCACTTCTGCTGGGGCAAGAGTTGAAAGACGTACAGGGCAAAACAAAACAAGTAACATTCCCCCCCATAAAAGAGGTTTATTCCGTGCGTTATTTACAATACGCTGAGATATTGTTGGTTTTTGCGTTTCATTATGTTTTTGAATAATCGCCGCAGAGATCGCATCAGAAAAATCGCTAATCAATCGCACCTCTCCACCTTGCCATGCTTGTGAACGTGCCAAAATAAGGCAACCCAACCAGTCACCACTTTCCGTGTAAAGCTGTTGGAACCAAAGCCGTTCCGGTAAAAATTCCGCCCAGTGTTTCTGTAATTTTTTACACGAGAGATCTTTGGCCATAAAAGCAAAACTTTTATCACGCCCTTGCGCCTTTAATACAGTTGCAAGTAACTCTGATATAAACTGAAGATAAGGCACATTATGATCTAAGACCGCGACACCGGAAACCGCCGTTACTTTTTCTTTACTTAATCCTGTTGTCTTCCCACCTTCCCAAAGGATGGCTTGTTGAAAAGGAATTAATTCTTTGCTTTCATTAACAATAATAAATCGCACTTCATCCAAAGAAGCCCACCGCAACCGTTTTTGCAATGACAATAACGTTGTCAAAGCAAATTCCGCATAAGACGGCGTTGCCTTAGCGCGTTTCTGCTGTGTAACCTTCTGTTTTGGGGGCATCTTGTTCATCTATTATTTTCTGTTCTGGAGGGATAATTTTTGCATAACCACTCATACCGGCACGTAAAGCATAAGCCGTATTATCAATACGGCCATATAATTTAATGGACTGTGTAACAGGGTCTACTTTCCCGCCAAGCCGGACAATTTCACTTTGATACGCCTGTCCCGTTTCGCTTATGTTTACAGGAAAAAGGTAACCTGGTTTTAAAAAACTCATCCAATGTGAGGGCACAATCATTTCAACGTTGAGTGTTTTATCATTTAAAATTTCAATTAAGGGCTGTCCCTGTTGCACAATATCATGTTGTTCAACATCAAGCTGTCCAACGCGTCCCTGAAAAGGGGCATAAATTGTACAGCGTTTAACCGCAGAGAGTACAAGCTCTTTCTCGGCATTTGCTTCCGCTAAATTTGCTTTTTTGATGTTAAAATCTACGCGGCTCTCTGAACCTAACTCCAGCAATTGAGCCGAGGCATCCTTTATACCCTGCGCGCGATCTAGACGCGCTTTAACTTGAGACAATCGCGCTTTTTGCTCACCACATTCAAACTGTACTAATAAAGATTTATTTTTAAATACTTCGCCATCTTGATAGCGAATAGACATAATTTGCCCCGACATAGGCGCGGTTAAATTGGCTCTTTCACCCGGCGTTAACTGCACCTGAATATCTTCAGCCAAGCACGAAGAAGCCTTTAAAAGCATCACCATTAAAAGGCTCACAATCACGTGTTTTTTTAGCACTTCCCGTTACTCCATGCAGAAATAAAGATTTATCCTATCCTGCGCTATACGGCGCGTCAACGATGATCAAAGCAGGGCGGTTTTCCGACTTTTTAATCACCTCTTCGGCCTCGGGTACAACAGGGAGCTTAAGCCATTGATCAATCTTACCCTCTTCCATCTGGGATAAGGCATTTGAAACAATATCTGTCATTTCGCTTAAATCTTTTGTTTCCGTATCTGCCGGTACAAAATCAACACCAACAGAGGCCATTAAATTATACAAAGCCGTTTTGGCATCTACCAAAGCCCTGCTTTGATCTAATTCCGCTGCGATATAACGTGCCGAAATTTGAATTTCTTCAAGGCGTGTTCCTTTGTTGGCCCGTTTCTGGTCTTCTGCAATTTTCAACATTTTTTGCTCAATATGACTAAGCTGCTCGGCTGTTTGGAAATTATCCATAGATTGATGGTATTGAGTGTAACTAATTGAAACCTGACCAAGCACCGCAGCGGTAAGCGCAAGACGCCGCATTTTACTGATCTCCACCTGCATCTTGGCATTTTTAATGGCGGTTGGCCCTTGGATCAAATTGACCAAATTCCACGTCGCGCGAGTTGTGAACTCACCCCAATTTTGATAATAGAGATATTCATTTGAATCGTGATTAACCGAGCCTAAAATAGAAAGCCCTGGGAACATTCGTAGGATTTCTTTATTGATATTTTGTTTGTCGATTTTTTCTTGATAAGCTTCTTCTCTTAACTCTGGCCGATACACTAAACCATAATTTTGTAATTCTGCCATTTTTGTCTTGATTTTTGGTAGTTTTTTAGCCGATGCCGTTGGTTTTGCCAATGTAAATTTTTGATTTGGAGGTACATTAATCAGCGTTGCTAATTGAGCTTTAGCCATCGCCATTTCGCCTTTTAATTGTTTCAACTGAAAGGAAACTTGTAAAAGATTACGACGATATTCTAATAATGCTTTGGGAGATAAAAGGTCTTTATCTTCAATTTTTTTCGATGTTTTTAACGCACCTTTCACTTCAATTAAAAGACGTTCGACTTGGGGAAGGTGTTGCTCTGCCGAAGCGGCTTTCCAATAAGACACCATAACTTCTTTAACCATGTTATTCATGACTTTTCGGCGTCTTTCAACGGCCGTCATAACACGATCAGCTTGCTGTTTTGACTGAAAATAACTCAAACCAAAATCTAACAAATTCCAGCTCAACGTTAAATCTGCATTAATCACATCACGTTCTTCAGAATATGAATCTTCTAATGAAACGGTACCTGATTTTAAACCAATGCTTTTTGATGCACGCACGTCCGAACGTGATTTATATCCCGCATTTGCCGCTAACCTTGGTAACATATTAAAGTTTGCAAGTGTTAGCTGGCCATCTTGTAAAACGCGTTCCATCATAATCATCTGGTGGTCAAGGTTAAACAAAAGCCCGCGTGCAATTGCATCTGACAATGTTAATTTGTTTTCCAAAGGGGCTATAGATTTATAAATCTCATCCATATCAAGTTGAGCCCGCTCCATATGCTTACCCAAGGCGATCGGTTCTGGTTTAACCGTACACCCCGCTAAAAAAAGAGCCGTACTGCAAAGCAACACACTCAACACTGGTGTGCGTGAAAAATTAGACATGATATAACCCCACTTTATTCATATTATTCTATATTTTATATTCTCTGTGTTTCATCAAGTAAATTAAGACTATCGATAAAAGCTTGATCCGCCATAATTTGTCCCACGCGCCCTGCAGATGATAATTGATCTGCAAAGGCTGGTTTCATCATCATAACTTCTGTATGTTCTTGCGTCTGTTCATTTAACAACTCTAACAAGCTCTGTTCCTGTGCCCCAACCTCACCTTCGACATCTCGATTAATCACAATTTTAAAGGTTGCGCGCGCTTCGTTGCCATTACTGTCTTTTGCAATAATTGTAATTTCAAGAGCTTTTGGTGAGCCTTCAGGAGGTACACCACTAAAACTTAGTTTCTCCGCATCAAATTCTAGCCAATTTGGCAGACTGCCCCCATCAATTGATATCGCTTCATAGGTTAAGTTTTCAGAAGGATCGGTGTGACGGAAAACATTTTTATTAATCGAAACAGACATCTGTTCATTCACAATCATCAAACGGTCATCAATTGTTCCGGTTAAATATAATTGAACTCGAGCGATATCTCTAAAGCCATCATCAACATCACTCAAACCACGTGTATTAATGATATTATACCCTTGGATCAAACTATTTCGTTCTGTTTGCAACGGACTATCTGAGGGTGTTTCACCTAGAGGTGTCCCCGTTCCCGGGTCCCCTGAGGTATCGGGCCCATTTTCCGGAACAGGATCGGTTAAAGGTGTATCTGCGGGTAAAGCCGGCGGACCAAAAGGATCACCGAGCAGAACCTCAAATGTTTTAAGTGTGGTCGCCTGAACCGCTGGCGCATCCGTTGAGGATGAGCTGACTTGCAAGGTAAAGACACCCCGCATTGCGCTCGGTGTTTGCAAGCTAATGTCCCCAAGATCCGCGACCAAAATTGTTGCAGACCCCGCAACAACTGCAATCGGCGCACCTCCAGGGCCAAACAGAGCAACCCCCGTTGGAATACCACTTAAAATAACCGTTGCATCTAAAATTTCTGAACCATCGGTATCAACGGCTGTTGTTGTGATCGTCACAGGCATTAGGTCCCCGGGAACACCTCGAATATCAACCGTTGTCACAATTGGCGCATCACTGATCGGATCAACATTTAGTGTCATCGTATTTGGCGTCGCATCAAACCCGCCATTATTATCCTGTACCGAGAAGGTAAAGCTATTATACGCAATGCCACTTTCATTAAGGTCGGGTGTAAAAGTAAGATTTGTTACCTGACCCGATGGGATAATTTGCCCCGCGATGACCGCAACACCATTTAAACGTAAAACCCCATCTCCGGGCGCCGGTATCGTATCTATACGAACCGCATTAAGCGTATCGACGACATCAGGATCGGTAAAACCAAAATCCCCGATGGTAAAACTGTAAACCGTATCTTCATCAAACGTCACGGTTTTATCCGCCCCCGCCGGCAAATCGTTCACAGCCGTAATGCCAATAACAACACGTCCCGTTGTATCCGCAAGCGCTCCGCCAGAACCTTGCGCACCTGCATTGCTGTCATTAATTGTATAAGCAATCGTCACAAGCGCAGGTGGTGCGTCTCCCGCATAACTATACGCAATTTGTTGTAATGCAGAATTCACAAGAGCCGTTGTGGCATTTCCATTAAAGGTCAAAACCAGTTGACCGCCACTATTCGTGGTCACCGCACCAATTGTTGTAGCCCCAACCGTTAATGCATTACCTTGTGCAATCGCGCCAAGCGTTCCGCTATTGCTGAAAAGGTCATTTGCATCTGCCCCCCCATCACGTAATAACGTTAATGTTGCACCATTATAATTATCAATCGCATCAAGTTCTGCATCTGAAATCAAGGCATCGGCATCAAGCACAACAGCGGCGCCGCCCTCTGTATGGGCAACGTCAAAGTCCGTGGGGCTCAGAGACGCATCCGCCCCTCCAAGAGCCGCAAAAGCCGGCGCCGTATTTGGGGGCTGCAAACCAAAGTTAACATTTGCCTGCGAAACCGCCTCTGCTAACGTCAAATTTGTTAAATTATTTGTCAGACTACCTTCACTATCCCAAACGGAGCCATAACCTGCAGGGATACCATTTGCACCGGTTGGCTTCACACTGAGACGATAATCCCCAGCGGCAATAGCCCCAAAATTATAATCCCCCGTTCCATCGGTAAGCGTATTTAACGCAACATCATCTCCATTACCAAAAACCCCATCTTTACCTGCCCACAAAAGATCAACCTGTATATTAGAAAGGCGTGTTTCACCGCCATCAACCACACCATCAAGGCTGATGTCTTCCCAAAGTGTCCCGCTAATAACGTTTAATCCTGCGGCTTCGGATTGGATGTAATCATTTACCCCTCCGATACCATCACTATCATCACGCTCGCCTGTGGCCGATCCTGTGGCGCCTGCTGTTGATGTCCCAAGCGTTGCCGCAGCTCCAGCAATATTTGTCCAAATCAGGTCTGCATTACTATTTGCCGCCACCAACGTATCATCGGTAATATCAGCTGTATACGTAATGACAAGAGACCCACCGTTTGCGATACTGACAAAATCAATGTCTAGACCTGCTCCTGTGCTGTTATCAACCGTGCCCGTAATTGTTCCTGTTGGGGTAATTGTTACATTAGATAAATTGGATAAATTAGCCGGCAGAACATCTGATAAATTAATATCATAGGCCGTTTGCCCTGAAAGATTATTAAACGTAATTTCAAATGTGGCTGTTACGCCATCTGTGCTGATCACTTGTTTTACCAAATTCGCTAAAGCAGGCTCAACGATATTAACCGCAACGGAATTTGTTGTAACAAGGTTCGTAACGCCTGAAAGCATATCTGCCGTTACCGCAAGAGAACCCCCATCATTCACACTCGCTTCGTTTCGAACAATGGCATTAAATTCAATGATGATAAATTCTTGGTTTACATCACTATTGGCATTAACAATATTACCCAATAAAAATTGCGGATCTGTGCCAGAGCCAAATGGCCCGCCGGTAATGGCACCACCGGGTAAAACAAATGTCGGTTCAGAAACCGCAACCGTTGTTTCATCACCGGCAATATTTAACCCTGCCCCTAACAAAGTTGACGACGTAACACCACCACCATCAGAAATAAAGGCGACCACGGCGGTACCATCATTTAAAAACTCTAAACCAGCGGGTAAATTCGGCTGAACACGAAAATCTGTTGTGGAGCTTTCAGGAACTTGCACCTCAATGCGGTATCTTACAATTTCACCAACTGTCGCATTAATACCATTTGCAGCTTCCGATGTATCATCCAATGTCAAAACCGGTGTTGCAAATTCAATATCAACCGTGCCATTTACTGTGGCGGTATAATCATTTTCGGTTGTTCCCGGGTCACCTACATTCCCCGTTCGCTCCGCATCTAATGTTGTATTTGACCCCGCCCCTTCAAGGTCTGTATTGCCACCACCAGCAATAGAAGACCATGTTACAACGGGTGCATTGGTTAACGATTGACCGAAGGATACACCAACATCAATCGTTGTTTGAAACGTTAAAGTACTCGTTTGCCCTGGTGTTAAAGACGTCCAGCTTGCAGAAACGGTGCCTCCGGCCTCGCCTAAGCTTATGGGTGCAACGCCGGCTGAATTGGACAAACTTGCCCCAACATACGTCAACCCCGCAGGAATCACATTGGTTAAATCAACTTCAAAGACATCTGTTGCAATACCCGCCGGTGCCGTAACAACCAGCGTCCATGTCACCGTATCACCGGCATCCGCCTGCGCCACATCTGGTGTCATAGAGAGTGTTATATTTGGCTCTTGCACCGTAACATTGGGTGCCGATGCCGTCGCGCTATCATTTGTTGCAGTCCATGCCACATTATTATTTAACGTTGCGCCATCAGTTGCGGCGGCGACATTTACAACAATTGCACGATACACAACCGTAATTGTATCATTTACGGTATTATCTGTATCGGCATTGGTAAGCGTGCCAAAATTCATTGTAACAAGGCGCGCATCATTTGCCGCACCGCCGCCAACATTGGCAAAAACAGCATTCGTTTGGATCGTTGGGAAACCACCAGCAATATTTGTTGAGATGCCCGCTGTTGGGGTAATACTATCGATGGCAACAAAAGCCATACCTGCATCAAGCGTATCTTGGAATTGAACCGCCGTATTTGTGCCTTCTGGCAGTGAGATCACAACTTGATAGGTGATTATTTCCCCAATTGTTACATCATTTCCTGCCGTATAGGCAAGATCCGTTGCGGTAATTGTTTTAACAATTGACGCACCAGCGATGGTGATTGTGGCATCATCCGTTAAATCAACTGTTGTATGATCTGCCCCACCTTCAATACCGGCATAATTTGATAAGGTTGCCGTGCTGGTTGTTACGGTTCGCGCTTCAACTGGGTTCGCAACCTCAAGATCATAGGTCACGATAATAATATTTTGTCCATTCGCCGCATCATACGCGGCCACCGCGCCTGTTGCGCCATCAGTAAGCTCTAAACCAAGGCCAAATAACGCCGCCTGATCGGTCGCCGCGCCACCATCAACGTAAGTAAAACCAACCGCGGCCCCTGTTCCATCAACAACCCGCAAATTAATGCCTCCACCTGCAACAACAAAACCAGCAGGGATCACATCACTAAACTCAACATCAAATACACCATTTGTGCTTGATCCGGTATTTTCAATCACCAAAGAAAACCGTACAAGGTCGCCGGCATCAACATTAGACAAATCGCTGTCCATATTTTGTGCGGCAAGATTGGTTGAATTAACCGTTCCTGTAAAAGGTGCGGCGTCAACATTACCAGCATCTTTGAAACGCGCATCTGGCGTTGCCGTATACGAGGGCGTAAACGTTGTTACACCCGTTACGTTTGTTGCAATGACACCTTTAATAATCTGACTTATTTCCGGCTCTGTTAATTTCACCTGTTGTAAATCAGGGTCAAGAGATGTTGCTCCAGGGGTATTATCTTCGCCACTTTGGCCAAAGGTTGTTAAAAACAGTCCATCGGCAAAAGGATCATCCGTTACCGTTAATGTGAATAAGATGTCAATTTGACCACCATCATTATCAACATCATCAAAACTACCGAGGTCAAAGGTAATAAAATTTGACGCTGCATCAAATGAATCCGTTGGTGAAACAACAGCGCCTGTAATTTCTGCTTCGTTATTCGGCCCCCATGTAAATTCACCAGCCAAAGGAACCGGCCCTGCAACAAACCCTCCGACAAGCTCAGAAACATCAAAAATCGGTAACGGCACAAAAGCCTTTACCGCAAAATTTTCAAAATCCCCTGTCACAAGATTATATTGCAACCGAAAGGTAACAACATCTCCGGGTTTAACTTCATCTAATGTTCCTGTTGTCACACCATTTAAAGCATAAATACCAACCGTTAAATCGCCAACCGCAACATTAACATCAGCGCTACTGCCATCGGCAACAATCGGACCAACCGCCGCCAAAGCCGTATCCAAAAGTTGACCATCTCCGCTAACACTATTTGTCAGGTCGTCACCTTGTTTGACAAATAAACTGCCCGCAGGCACATTCACATATTGGTCTTGAACATCGGTACGGAAAGTAATTGATCCTTGTGTCCCGGCAAAATTATCCGTATCGAACTGCCCTCCTTCGAGAACACCACTAGCAATCCCAACCGTTGAAAGCATCAGAGCCGAAACATCAAAAGATACGGTATGAGAGCCATCACCATTTGCCGTATCGGTATAATCAGTTGCAAGGGTAAACGTCAGGCCTGTGTCAGAAACACCCTGCCGTGTCACATCCAATGTCGGCACAAATGCATTTAACACCATACCATCTGAAAAATCGTCCACAACGTTAATTGTATCGTAAGCAAAATAATCAGAAATTTGAAAATCGATTGTATATTCTAAGGTGTCCCCAGGCGTTATTCCTGCCGTGCCAACATCATTTTGAAGAGAAACATTTTTTTGAATTGCAATCGATTTTGCCAAAAACGTTGACGTTGCTGACAAATCAGCAACAGGCGCTAAGCCCCCATCACGAACATCAAGAGGTGTCCAGTCTCCCGTCACCGATATGTTATTTCCACGGTCAATACTCACCGCGGCGCCGGTTAAGGGGTTTAATACACTTGCACCCGCTTGATCAAACTCACCGACATAAAAAGAATAGGTTGTTGCTTGTGTTCCCGTCACACTTGCATAACTCGCTGATGCGATATCGTCCGTGGTATTTGCTGCTAGGTTTTGAGCTGGAGCCGCACCTACAGTTCCTCCTGTCGCTACTGTACCAACATAAACTAATTCTTCGGGCAAGGTCAGATCAACATTAACATTGGTAAGTGTCTGCCCCAAAGCAACCTCAACGCTAACACCATAACTACGTTGAAAATTAACGCCCGTTGCGGTTTCCCCTTCTGGGCCAGAAAATGTATTTGTGACACGAAATAATTGAGGTGTAATTGAGGTGCCAGTACTAACCGTCGTTGCCTGTAAAATTGACGGGTCTGTGGCAAAATTATTGAGCGCATCCCCGCCCAACTCAAATCCAGCATTTGCCGAAATATTTAGCGCCGTACCAACATCAGCAAGGTTGCTTACCGCCGCGGTGATAACAATATCTGCGGCAGGTTGGTCTGGTGTGTAGCTCCCAAAAGGTAACGTCAAAACATGAAGCTGATCGCCTTCCTGAAAACCCAGCGATGCATCAAGCGTCATAACAACAGGATTGCCCGCCGTATCAACGGCAATAGGATGATCAAATTGAATTCCTGGTGTCCCTAAATCATTATCTTCAAGCGTAATTGTTGTCACATTAACAGCTTGCCCTAAATAAGTTGCACTCACCAAAGACACACCATCAACGGCACTTGTATAAGTATTTGTTCCCGCATTATAAACACCATCTGCCCCAAGATAAGGCAGATATAAATCAATATAAGGTGTAAACCCCGTAGAAACGGCATCTGTATTATCAAACGATACAGTAAACTGTATTGTTTCACCAATTAACGGGTCAGAAAGCCCTGAAATTGTTGCTTGAGGCACCGCAGGCAAAATATGGGCATATTCCGCAACAGCTGCATCTGTTAACGCAATTCCTGTCTCAATATCACCAGAATTATATTCCAAGTCCCAGTCACCACCTAACGCCTCGGCTCCCGTCAAATCTTCAGACGCTGCAACATCGGCTCCTGTCAAAGAAGCAATGGTATCAAGCAAATCTTGGCCTTGAGATGTTTTTGCCAACTCACAACCATAAAAAAGAATATCCGCATCCGGCGATAATGCACCCGCCCAGCCCGAAAAACCTTCTTTAAGGCTGTCAATCGTATTGGCCGTAACCATTGTTGTGCCAATACGCAAACCGTCGTCTTCGGCATGAGTAATAATATGAACCGCATCGACTTTATCAAAAGATGACAAAGCCTCGCCAATTTGAGCCAGACCATCTTGTGCAGGATCTAACCAGATGACCTGAACATTATCCCGAAGCCCCGCGACAAGTTGCTCTGCATCCAAAACGCGCGGATCAATAAAAAGAATTTCATTTTTAACCGCCCCGCCAAGATCCAAAAGAGCCTCAGCATTCGCATCATCTGAACTTTCGACACTATCGGGCTGCACCGCAAGATCCGTTCCTTCCAAAGAAGACTGTGTATCCGTGGTCTCAACAGCTTCGACTGCCGTTACAGCCCCCGCCGCATCAAAAACGATCCGAGGTTCCAAGGCCAGTAGCTCAGAAAAGCTTTTTGCCATCCTATATTCCTATTTTAAAGAGATACACAAACGATCACGAAAACGACACACACTCTATTTTTACTAATATAAGCAAAAGCCCCACAAAGTCAACTTTATCAAGCCTAAGCGTGCCCCTCAGAAACCGCCAAACCCTTATCTAAAAACACCCCATAAATGATACAGTGGCCACACACTATAGTATGGTGTGTGCTCCGTTATAAAATCAATCGATGACGGAGAAGCCGCTTTTGCATTGTCTGAACAAGATAATTATTTGACCTATGCCAGCCCTCACAACAATATTGATGCTTTAAATCAATGAACAAAAAGCCGTCTTAACGTTAACAATCACAACCGGCTCCAAAAGTCTCAAAACAACAGTAACAAGCCCCTATAGAATTAAATCAAAGCCACCAACAGATGCCCTTTAACGCATTTGCTCAAAATATAAATTTTCCACATACAATAAAAAAAATCTCCGCGCCTCAAAAGGCCTACACCCTATAAAACAAGATTAACCCCTCTTTAATAACACTATGTTAAATTAATGCCTAATATAAGATGTCATTTTGCCAAAAGAGGTGCAATGAATAACAAGCAAAATTTAAAAAAAAGTATCGACAAACTAAAGGGGCTTAAAAATTCTTTAGCAGAATTTAACATTGACCCTTTTGAAATGGATGAAATTAACATCTTTGGTTTTGGCTCTCTGCCCTCTCAACCTCATTATATACCTCCCAAAAATTCAAATGCCAGCTTAGTTGTATCTAATGGCTTAGCTCAAGGTTGGAAAAGAGATGTTTGCTGTATGAGTGTCCGATCGGGTACGCCTGAATTTCCAGGTCTTACCTTAGGTCTTGAAAAAAACAAAGACGCCACACAAGCGGGCGGTATATTAACGTACAAAAATCTCTCACAAGAAGAAAAAGTTGATATGCTTGAGGCCTTTTTTAAAAGAGAACACGTACAAGAGCTACCTATATATTCATTTACAATGATCGAAGCAGAACGTGAAGATGGTAAAAAAGTTGCCTGCATTACCTGTATTGCCGATCACAGTTCTCCCGGTTATGCGGGTCACTTTAATCATAGCGATCGTGTGACGATGATTGCAGCGGCCTTGAACTTAGAACAAAACCCACCACGAACAAATTACAGCTATTTTTCTCGATTTATCTTACTGCCCCTATTTTCCCAGAGCCAAAATGAAACCCTCTCAAAAAATGCTTTTCAGGTTCGCTATCAAAAAGCGTTAGAGGCAGAAAAAGATTCTGTAATGTTGCTCTGGAAAGATATCGAAAACTACAGGAAAACCCACCTGACCGCAGAAGAATGTCAACGCCGAGAAGTGATCGAGTTAGTGCAAGCTCAAAATTTTTATACGGCTGAGTTAAAAAAATCACCTCAAAACATCATCACAAAATTTGCCTTAATGTATTTAGAAAGTTTACGCGAAAAAACAGGGGTTATAACGGCAAAAAGCCCAACACTGCCTAACATAAAAAAATCTTTTACCCTAACGTTACCCGAGGAAACCAAAACCCGCTCTCCCGCTCTCGGAGTACAACCCTGATTAACAGGGTTATATCCGATTTTCTGCAAGGCCAAACAAACCCTCGCATGCCTAATTTGTCGTATTAAACCATTGCACATTATACCACCGCGCCCCCGTATAACATACAAGTCTTGCTCCGCAGTCTTGAGCCAAAAATCATATTGATATACCATTAAAAAAAGCCTTCAAGAGGATTTCCCATGCACGATCAGCCCATTATCATTTTTATTGCTCTGTTTATTTTCATTTACGGTCTTTTTTCTCGTTTGTCCGCGAAGTGGGCGATTACAGGGCCAATGGCTTTTATGAGCCTTGGCATCCTTGCAAGCCCGTTCGGTTTTGGATTATTCGACACCCAGCCTAGCGCTGCATCTGTTAAACTTATTGCTGAGATTACATTAATTATGATCCTTTTTGTGGATGCGACGATGATTAAACATCATGTTTTACGCCACGCCCCCAACCTACTGCCTGCACGTCTTTTATCCATCGGTCTTCCCTTAACGATGCTTTTTGGCGTCACGGTTGCCTTTTTTATGTTTGATGACTTTAATATTTGGGCAATTATGTTGATGGCTTTTATCCTCTCCCCAACAGATGCCGCTTTGGGACAAGCTGTCATCACCAGTAAAAATGTTCCCGAAGAAGTGCGCCAAGCCATCAATGTTGAAAGTGGTATTAATGATGGTATTGTTCTTCCGCCGATCCTTTGTGCGATGGCCTTTCTTGCTCCAGAGATTACCGGTGAGCATGACATGCAATTTTTTGAGTTTATGATGCTGCAACTTATCTTAGGCCCTCTAGTGGGCTTAGGTGTTGGCTGGATCGGCGGCAGACTAATTGAAAGAGCGACACAAAAAGGGTGGATGGATCATATTTTTCATCAACTGGTTTCTTTTTCGCTCGCTATTTTGGCTTTTGCCCTTGCGGAATATTTACAAGGTAATGGTTTTATTTCGGCCTTTTGTGCCGGACTTGCCCTGAATATAAAAAATCCAAAAATTCAAGAGCGAATTTATGAATTTGGTGAAGCCGAAGGTACGCTCCTTTCTCTGGGCGTTTTTACGGCATTTGGGCTTGTCCTTGTGCCCATTGCTTATCAATATTGGGGTCTGTGGGAAATCATTTATGCCGTATTAAGCTTAACGGTAATCCGAATGCTTCCTGTTGCGATATCCCTTATTGGAGCAAAGCAGAGTAAAACAACTGTTGCATTTATCGGATGGTTTGGCCCGCGTGGCATCGCTTCCGTACTTTATTTACTTTTGGTCATCAATACCATTGGATTTACGGGGAATGAGCATTTTTTATCGATTATTATCTTAACCATTGCGATGAGCATTATCGCACACGGCTTATCTGCAGAACCGTTGACAAGGTTATATAAAAAAACACCCTCGCTGTGCCCTTCGAGCCTTAAAAACAAATAAAAAAACCTTCCCCGATGGTTACAATCAGGGAAGATTTTTTTATTTAAGAGCTTTTATTTATTTTTTAGAAGCATCTGCAAGATACTTATTAAAACGTTTTAAAGCTTTTCCTTTAACCTTTTTGCCTAATTGAACTGTTGAGAGATCAATATCATCACCAACAACAATCAATCCAACCATACCAATCGGTAAATGAGGCTGGCAAAAATACCCATATGTACCGTCTTTTTCAACAACGAGTTCAAAATCTTTACTGAATTTTGATTTAAACGGTGTCACTCCTTCTGGCAGCATATCTTTAAAACTCACAACATTATGTCCTTTTGTTGTGGCTTTAAAATGAATGGTATCACCGGCCTGTGCATAAACGATTGCAGGTTTAAAAACCATCGCCCCTTCATCCCCTTTGTTTAACATTTCAACAACGTGGACTTCGGCAAAAGCTGCCCCATTAAGTAAAAGCACGCCTAACAAAGAAATTACCGCTAATGTTTTTTTTAGTCGTTTCATTTTAGTCTCCTTCTTTTAGTTACACACCCCCACAACTTCTAGGGATTAAATGTTTTTTGAATATAGCTCACAACATCTTTGACGTCATTATTTGAAAGGTCGTCATTTCCGCCTTTTGCTGGCATCGCCATGGATGAACCTGGTGTTTGGAAACCCTCCAAGACATGTTGAAACAAAACACCATCAGACTGTGAAAGCACACCCGTTTTATCGGTAAAATCTGGCACCCCAGGGAAGGACCCTGTGCCATCTTCCCCATGACAGGCAAAGCATGTTTCTTGGAAAATGGCTTTACCATTTGCAAGATTTGCCCCTTTGGAAAGATTACCAACCGGCACCGATGTTTTTTTCTTCACCGATGATTTTTTTTCTTTTTTAGGTGCGGTATAAAGAGGTGTTGGCGTATTACTTTGTCTTAAGAACATCAACACATCACGTGCTTCTTGCCCTGTAAAACCTGCGCGCATCCGCATATGCGTCACAATCGGACTCCAAAGATCATCTGGAAATTCTTTAGGGTCTCTCATGTTATGACACCGATTACAATTTTCAGACCATATTTTAGCCCCGCGCGAAAAATCACCTATTTTATTTTCAGCTTCATCTGCATAAGACATTGAAATTCCAAATGACGTTACGCTAACCGCAAGGGCAACACAAAATATCCGGACTGTATTTAATTTGTTTTTCATCATAACTCTCCCTTAAAATCCATATGCTAATTGTAATAAAGCGGTATCTTTATCTGCATTAGCACCGGCTAAACCGTCATTAAACTCATAAGCTGCTTTGGCGATAATATTGTTTGTAAACAGATAATTCACACCCAAAGCCCATTGTTTTTGATCTTCAGACGCATGAGGAGAGTTAAAGTCGGTATAACGAACAACACCTTCCCATTTTGTTTCAGGAACGAGATATGCTCCTTGCAAGTACCATGTTTTCCACTCGGCACCTTCTGTTGCAATACTGCTTGCATCATCACCAATGGTTGATTTTATATATTCTCCACGGAAACTAACTCCGTTTGCTTTCCAGGCGAAATCAGCGCCATAAACGGAATAATCACGATTTGCATCTCCATTCACATCTGCGCCGTCCAATTCCGTTACGGTAATTTGTCCTTTTGCACCAGACACCGCAATTTCTAGGTTAGCTGTTGGCAAAATTGCAAAACGCCCACCGGCTAACTTACTATCATCGGCATCGCGTGCGAAACCTTCGGCCATAATACCTTCAAGTTCAACATCCCCGTCCTCTGTAACAGCCTCAACTTCAGGACCATTACCAACGAATACAGCATAATTTGTACGGATACCCGCAATAGGGAAACCACCACGAAGCTGAACACCAACTTCGGCAATAGGCGCCGCACCATCATGACCAAAACCTGGAGGGGATGAAGGCAACTTATTAATCCAGCTAGGGTGAAGGTTTTGTCTAAATTGACCAATCGGGCTTAAAAACTTACCCGCAACAACAGCCACATAATCATTTAAGAACAGGTCAAGGGTTAAATATTCCATCACAACTTCTGTTGAGCCGTCAGGATTGATATTATATTCCAATTCAGATTCAAACATAAAGAGGTCTTTATATTGGTAATGGAAAATAGGTGCAAATTGAACTTGGCTAAATCTTTCCCCCGCAACATCATTGTCTGCATAGCCTGCAGAGCCATAACCTGACAAGTGAATAATGGAATCATTAAACCGATATTCAAAAGGATTATCTGATTTTTCTTTTGCACCAGAAGAGGCCACTTTTTTGACAGAAGTTCTCATTTCTTCTCTCAATTCTTTGACTTCAACTTTAGTTACAGCTTTTTTCTCTTGGACAGCTAACTGATCTTGCACTTGTTTTAACTGTGTTTGCAACATCTCAACTGTTTTTCTGAGTTGTTCCATATCTGTATCTGCGGCAAAAACCGTCTGTGGTGTGGCCACAGACAATAACCCCGTTAGGGCTAAAGCATATTTAAAATTTCTTTTTAACGTCATCTCTCTCGCGCTCTCTTTTTTCTAGTTTTAATTTAACATCTAAATTCCACCTTATAGATAAATTATACAGAGCATCCAGTAAAGAGAATTGATCGACATCAAGTTTTTATTTATTTATTTATTTGGTGTAAACACCCCCAAAGCCATACCTACCCTATTGTACCTAACCCATAGACCAAAATAAAATACGATACCCGCACCGCTTTCAGAACAAAATAAAGCCTCTTTTTCAGTGCCATTATTTTACAAAATGATTCTGATGATTCTGATACTTAAGCTCCCCTCAACAAGATGATTTTTTCCCTTTCACCAAATACTTTTTTTTCCTCAAAAAAACCTGTTTATTGCATTTTTTGGTATTTTCCATCAAGAGAAGGCCTTTTAATATCACCTTTTGCATACACACTGAAATAAAAAAATTCAAAACCCTACCCTTTTAGGCGGATACTCTAAAAGATAAAAATGTGACATAATAATTTCCATGATGAAAATAGGACTGACACCAAAACAAATCAAAGTTGCAAAACAGCTTCTGCTCGGAAAAGGCAATCAAGAAATTTCTGATGCCTTAGGGATCGCCGTGGTTACTGTGAAACTTCACATTAGCACAATGTGTAAGCAAACATCCTCTATGAATCGAACACATTTAGCACTGACACTTGAGCGTTCCGGCTTCAAACAGAGGCCATTTAAAACCGCCGGACGACCAAAAGCCGTCGCTTAACCGCAGAACGCTTGATTATACTTTAGTATTAATGCTTTTTTAACGAAAAATTGCGATACTAAAACTATAAACAAGCCCTGTTTAGTATATAATATTTAGAGATATTTTATTTCTTATTTAAGGGAGGTTTTGAGCTTTTTTGCTTTGAACCTCCCTCTTTTTTATCGATACAAACCCGCAAAAACAATCCCCCCGATCCCCTCTATAGTAGCCAGCGCAAAGGGCCTTTATTTAATTTAAAAGACATAAAACAAGATTAAAAAAAATCATATTACAAGATAATGGCGGCGTAATGCCGTTCGTACTCTTTATTATCTTTATAATTCTGATCTTCAGGATGATAATAAGCTTGCGCCGAAAACATCGCATATTCATAGAGCTTCAAGCTTGTCACAGGGTCTTCATACGTATACAAATTGTTAATCGTCGCCATTTATTTTCTCCTTGCTTTAATACTGATAATTCCAAATATTCCAATTCATCGGCATATAGACCGACTGATCCTTATACGAATACAAACATCCAAAAACACTGCTACTGTTTTTGTTTTTACTGTGTTTATAGTCTACAGTTTCGCCATTTATGATTATTTGCGTGAACACTACAGTGCCAGTATCTATGGCTGGTCTTGACGCTGTATCCGTGAATTTATCCGGATTAAACAACTTTATTTTACCAATATTTTTGTAATCTGGCTCCCAAATATCTTCTTTTAAATCATAAGGTAAGATATGGTCGAAAAAATAATCAAACACAAATTCATCAATGCTTTCCCCGGATAAAGATGGTCCCGGCGCAAGCCCTGCACCATAAAGAGCCCCCTCCATTGTATATCGCGTCCCGCCACTATAAACCCAGGGCGTTGCAATAAAGGAACAAAGAGCTGTATCCAGACGCCCACTCTCTTGCTTGTTCAATACTTCCTGCTTTTTTTCCTCTGTAAAGTGCTTAACACCATAATCCCGCATCCAATATTCTTTAGGCACAACGGTAAAACTGTGATACAACCAGCGTTTTATAACGCCGGTCTTAGCCCCACCCCAGCGTATTTCATAATTAACAACCTCTTGCCCATTTCCTAAAAAACGGAATTTATCTGGTTTACTTCGCCCCCAACGTAAACTCTCCCAGCCTTTTGGTTGTTTAATTTCCAAACCAACAAACTCTAGTCGTCGCGGTTCCGTTCTATACGCCGTACGTGAAGCATATACAGTAATAACAGCAGGATCATCGGCGTTATCAGCGATAGAAATTAAAGGAAGGTAATCTTTAGGAACTTCAAACGTCCACTCTTTTTCATAGGTTTCTCTGCGTCCACACATACCAGGCGTTGTCACAATAATGCCTTCTCCGGTTTTTGCCTTTACACCAAAGGAACGATACTCTGGAGAAAAACTATAACTCCTACTCTGACGATCAGACATAAATCTTTCACATCTTATAATGCGTTTTATTTTATATGGCTCGCCATCCAACTTAACATTAACCGTATAACTTATATTATAACTAGGATTTAGAAATGTGCGATAAAACCAAGAATGGTTATATGGATAAGTATATTCTTTATACCCAACAAACAACATAAGTAGCAATAATGAGAAAATAAGTGCCAATAATGGGACAGCGGCCAATTTATTTCCAAAAATTTCATCTACCATTTTCATTGCCATGAGTCCTTTTCGAACCTATTTCAAATATTTCTCTTAAGGCTTACTAAAAACTTCTGCAGAAAACATCGCATATTCATAGAGTTTTAGCCCTGTAATTGAATCTGTATAATTATAAACATCATTTATTGTTGCCATTTTATTTTCCTTTATTTTTCTAGTACCTTAAATTAAAAATATTCCATGCAATAGGTACGAACAAACGCCTCGTAACAGGTGAATACAATACATTTTTACTGCGGTATTTATAGAATGGGTAAGATAAAGATCAAAATCAGGGGCATTCTGACTGTTTTTATAATGAATGATATTATCCGATAAATTATCCAACCGATTTTCCTGTTTAGCCGCCTGCCAATCTTTTAAACGTAACTGATATTCTGTTTTTCTTGCTCTTTTATCTTTATCAAAAATGCGACTGACACCTATTTTTCCCTTTTTATCCCAAACACCGCTTCCGTAAGCAACTGCCATAACATCTTGTACAATCAGGTTTTCTGTACAGGGGAAATATTCATTCGCAAACAATAAATCGTACACATGATTTTTGTCCGGTTGGTTCAAAGAAATGATTATACTATCTGTATTTCTAGGTATAATAACAGGAGCATTTCCAACAACGGCCACAGCTTTCTGCCCGACAGGGCAACGTTCTTTTATTTCCTTTTTGACTGAATACGCCGCAGAGGAAAGAAGAGAATACCCTACCAACGAAATGAAAAGAAACATGCCCCCACTTATCAAAATCTTCTTTTTCATACGCGCTCCCGTTTCTCCACAATGGATCTATTCAAAAGTCTATACCCAGCAATATAAGCTACGAGGACAAAACATCAATCGTAAAAATTGTATTTTCTAGGTCGCTCGTGCCGCATTGTCGCTGGAGGGTTTGGTACTCCATGTGCAATGCGTGTATTATCATTCACTGGATTAACAACTACATCAACTGTTGCAGTAGATGTTCCACCATTGCCATCATCTATTTGATAAGTAAAACTATCATTTCCATTATAATTTACATTCGGAGTATATGTGATTGTTTCATCGGGGTTGACCACCAGTGTACCATAAGATGCTGCGCTAATAATTGATACTGTCAGTGGATCACCATCCGCATCTGTATCATTTAATAATGTATCAATAATAATTGGCGTGTCTTCCTCTGTTGTCTCGACATCATTTACCGCAATTGGATCAACCATTTTATGGCTCCTTAATTAAAGATTACTGCACAATAGATTACTCAAAAAAAAACTCTTATTTTTTTACCGTATTTGATATGTCTCATTTAAAAACTGAAGAGGGAGATAGATATTTCCTACTGAAGGAAGGTAAAGAATAAAAGGTCTATATTTATGAATATTAAGATCATTCCCTATATACTCATAACCGACAACATTCTTCCCTAAGCGTATGGGTTGTGACCAAATCTGAGGCGGAAGGTCATTCAAGGAAATCAAATATAAAAACCACATCGGGCATTTTATCCAGCCTTGATGAGGTATCCGTCAAAAACACCTTTTCAGAAGCACCCTTTAAGGTCATTTTTATTTCCTATAATAATGTTTACGTAATAATATTATTAAGATTTACAGCCCTCTTGTCCGTCGATAACAATGATCTTTCCTCGCCTTTTTACATTTTCCGTCCATTATTGGAACGGTCGTAAACTCTGTTGGCTTCCTTTGGCAATACTGCTTCTGATAAAATGTACAGATCCCATCATGAACAAACATTTCGAAGCGATAGATTCCATAACCATATTTATAACCCCACATTTTATAACCAGCTTTTGGATAATTTTCCCACCAACTAATATTTGCCCAAACACAATAAGTAATAATACTCAAAGCCAATAGAACAGCACTGACGATTGATAAAATAAAGATCTTTAACCGTCGCCAAATCTTTTTCTGCCCCGCCTCGATGGGGTTTTCTTCAGATGAGGCATTTGCCTGTGTTTTTATCTGTTTTTCATCATCAGGCATTTATTTTAACACTCACTATAAGCTTAACTTCCCACAAAAAAATATAACCTAGAGCACAACTGGTCAATACTTTAGTTGTGTATATTTTAGAATAAATCTGAGGCGGACTGTCATTCAATTTAAAAGATATGGTAATCGTAATATGATTTTGGATGAAGGTATGACGCCAGTACAAATAGCAGAAGTTGAAGGTGTTGATGAAAGTTATGTGCGCCATATATACCCACTTTTCTTTTTATCTCCGACAATTAAAGAAATGGTCTTATCAGGATCCCAACCATACTCCCTTGATTTAAAAACCATCAAAAAAGGCTTTCCATTGGGGTGGAAAGAGCAGAGAGATTTGTTAAATACATCCTAATTACCTTGCGGTACAATTTTCTCTATGGAAATCAAAATATATAAGGGTGGCTCCTTTTTAAAATGGTTGGATAAACTTGATGATACAGCTGCTAGGCGTGTAATGGACACGATTGCAAAAGTGCAAGAGGGTAATCTTCAAGACTGCAAACCCTTAAAAGGGGCAAAAGGTTTATATGAGATGCGTGTAAAGACCTCATCTGGCTATCGGGTTTATTACGGTCAAGATAATCAAGGCCAACTTAGAATTATTCTTGGAGGCAGTATTAAGCGTGATCAAACAAGAGTAATAAAAAAGGTCAAAAAATATTGGGAACAGTATAAGCTAGAAAATAAGGTATCGAGGAAGGACCTATGTGTCCCTTTAAGAATGTAAGGTAAAAAAATGAGTGAAAATTTAGTAAGCGTTGAAGATGCATTCGTAGAGCGAGCTCGCGGTAAGCCTGAAATGTTGAAGGGCATTCTTGAAGATTCTTTAAATGCCTTTGATGAAGGTGAATACGGTGTGTGCCGTAGACATCTTAGAACATATATTGTGGCATCCGAAAAAACATCAGAAGTGGCGGATTTTCTAAATAAGAGTGAGGTGGAGTTTTTAGAGCTTCTGGATGCACAGGATATGCTATCTGCGGAGCACCTTCAAAAAATCATAGAACATATTAAGGTATCTGAAGAATAGAAACGGACTTCGTTAAACGGCCCCCTCTAGATAACTTTTGAAAATAGGCCCTCAATCGGGATTTTATCTCTACAGATATAAAAAATCAGAAATTAGTATCGCCCAAAGCCCGCACTGTTGCCGGATTTTTGGAGGTGTAAATCACTGAGATAAAAGTTCCAGGAATGAATGGCGGGACGGTGTCCGCCTAGGGTTACCTGACCACCCCTCTTGTTTAATGGCGTGTTCATAATTGTCATGGGCTCTTGGTCTTTTACTTTGTTTTTTACCATGTAAGGTGTCTAGTTAATCTGGGGCATCTCAGTTAATGCTAACATTATTTGTTTACTCCTATTATTGGTTTTCTATTTTTTGCTTGTTCTTTTAAATTACCCATCAAATCTATTGCCTACTGTTTTATATCTTTCCATTCTGGTAAAAACTTTTTGGAATATAAAATTTTATAAATTAAATTATTATATTCAAACCTATGAGTACACCTCGGTGCTTCTAACAAATGCTCACAGGATATAAAGCTTTCCAACCTACCATCAACCCACTCTTCATATAGTTCTTGTCTAAATCTATTTTTAGCATATCCAATATCTTCACTCTGCTTATTATGAAAAGATGTAATTCTATACTTTAATCCATATATATTACCCTTTTCTTTTACTGGTACATTCCCACCTATATAGTCCTTATTCGTGCCTATATAAGATTTATAAATCCTTAAAAAAGCATCTGGATATTTTTTAAACCTATCTTTACTCTCTAATAGGATTGTAATTCGTCTTCTCCACTCTGGAAAAGAACCAAACTCATCTATATTTTTAGGTGTTTTGGGCTCCATATCTGGCCATAAAGCCTGAAGCACTAGCCTCTTTACCATATCTCCATCTTTTTCATGTTCTCCGCTATGATTATAATTATTTGGCAAAAAATATTCGTACCCCGCAAGAATTACGTTAACTCCACCTTTATAAACTTTATATATATTCAGTTTTTCTTTTCCTTCTGCTAATCTCCGCATTTTTGCTTTTTCTTCTAGATCATTCATCAAATCAACCGTTGCTTGTTGGATTTCTTTCCATTTTGGTAAAAACTTTCTGGAATACGAAAGATTATATAATATTTCATTATATTCAAACTTATGTTTACAGCCTGGCGCCTCTACTAAATGCCAACATGATATAAAAGTTATTAACTTCCCATCGTCCCATTCTTCATATAATTCCTGCCTAAATGTATCCGAACGATCTCCAATATCTTCACCTTTGGCGCTATGCCTAGATAACATTTTATATTTAAGTCCATAAATATCAGGTTTTTCTTTTACTGGTACATATGTATCTATATACATCTCATAAATTCTTGCAAAAGCATCTGGGTATTTTTTAAATCTATCTTTATTCTTTAACAGTATAGTGATTCTTTTTCCCCATCCAGGAACCAAACGAAACTCATCCATATTCTCTGCTGTTCTGGGTTCCATATTTGGCCATAAAACTTGCAGTAACATCCCCTTAACAATGTCGCCTTCTTTTTCTTTTACCCCACCAAAATCATAATTATTTGGCAAAAAATAATTATGCCCGGCAAGCTCAACCGTAACGCCTTTGTTGTTAGTCGTATAAACTCTATCTGCAATCATTTTAGGGCTAGGGAAGCGATGCATTAAATACAACATACCCAATTTAGCCACAGCAATAATAAACAGAATAAAAAGTAATATTAATACTGCTTTAAAAAAACGTTTAAAAAATTTCTTCATACCATTTTGCCTAACTATTATGATTTTTTTAAAGCTAGCATCCTATACTTTAGTTGCAATAATTTGTCTACTAATCTGATAATTTCTAATAATTGTATATTAGACAACTAAGCCGCAAGGCAAAGCCTTAAGGCGCGGGGTTTCACAGCACCAAATTGTACAACATTATCATTCGCCCGAAGGACACTTAAATCCTCAGTATTCAATGTCGGCAATACAGAAATTACATCAGCAATCAAGCTTGCATCATAGCTCATAGCCTCACGCAGATCCGCAATCGTACCATGCCCTTTTAAATCTGGTTGAGCCAGTGCACCAGCTGTCAAAGTTATACTTTCTAGCCATTCAGATTGATACGTATTATTGTTCAAAATCACATCGCCAGTTATACCTGTTGTCGTATCCGTACGTGTGTACGTACCTGTTGCTGTAATCACGTTTCCAGCTTGCGTCACAGGAGTTATTACATCAGGTGTTAAATTAATCGAGGCTATATCCAGCTCCGCCAGAGTTTTCAATTCTCCCGCATCTGTGATCGCATTTTCATTCCCGTCCTGCCAAACACGTAAACCTGCAAAATCTGTATCCAACGCATCAATCACGCCATCACAAATACCAAACATAAGAACCTCACACTATTCTAAATAGTGCCTACCTTATCCGAACCGCCTAAATACAGCAACTGAGATAAACCTCGTATATTCCCTAAAATAAGCAATTATTCCCAAACATAGTATTATTCAGGTGTACATATATAGCCACAAGCCCGCAGTTACTGCGGATCTATGGTTTATATAGTCACTGAGATGAAACAATAAAAGATAATGGCGGAGACGGTGGGATTCGAACCCACGATACGTTACCGTATACACGCTTTCCAAGCGTGCGCCTTCGACCACTCGGCCACGTCTCCACGGATTATGAAGTTAGATACATAATCAATCTTTGCGGCATAATCAACTGGAATTTTGTAATGGGGCTATAAATCACCTTTTCTTCGGCAAACATTGACGAGCGGCTTCTTTAACCGCGCCCTGATGAAGTTGCTCTTGCAATTTTTTGTCTAAATGCGCATTTGCGCCATATTTCAGCAACTCTTTTGAATACACGGACGCCGAACAAGCACAGTATTTTTGATACTGGAGGTTTGATGCATATTTAGGGTTATCCAAGCAACCTTCATAATAAACATCGTATGCGGATGTTTCTAAGGATTGGCTAAAGCAATTCGAAATAATTTTCGCAAGCTTATCCCCTTTTACGCCCTGGTGAACGTATTTATCGGCTTTTTTTTGCGAACAAATACAGCCGGCTTCGAGTTTTTCCGGTGAAAATTTGCCCTGCAGTTTTTGTTTGCAGGTATCATAAAATGTCGTATCGGCCTGTGCTGTGCTGGCAAAAAATATTAACATCATAACGGTTAAAAAATATTTCATCTGTTATTCCCTGTTTATCGTTTGGTGTTTTAATACGTTTTAACGCTAAACAGCTCGTTGTTGCACACCGTTTTTTTCAGCAAGTTTTGAAAGTGCCGTAATCAATGCATCTCCCATTTCACCCGTCGTGATTTTTTGCGATCCGTCAGCCATAACATCGGCCGTTCGGAGACCATCATTTAAAACATTTTGAGCTGCCTGCTCTAGCAAATCGGCAACATCTCCTTGGTTAAAGGAATAACGTAACATCATTGCAAAACTGAGTACGGATGCCAAAGGGTTGGCAAGACCTTGGCCCGCAATATCAGGCGCAGAACCATGCACAGGTTCATAAAGTGCCTTGCGTTTACCCGCCGCATTTTCAGCCCCCAGTGACGCCGATGGCAACATACCTAATGAACCTGTTAGCATCGCTGCTTCATCTGACAAAATATCTCCAAACAAATTATCCGTCACAATAACATCAAATTGATGTGGGTTCCGTAACAGCTGCATCGCACAGTTATCAGCATACATATGGCTTAATTCAACATCTTGATAATCACGGGCATGTAAAGAGGTGACATCTTCACGCCACATTTTACCGCTCTCCATGACATTGGCTTTTTCACATGATGTGACTTTGCCATTGCGTTGTCGCGCCAATTCAAAGGCAACTCGGGACACGCGTTCAATTTCAGATGTCGTGTAAACTTGTGTATTCACGCCACGCCGTTGGCCGTTTCCTAGATCTTCGATCCCACGGGGTTCCCCAAAATAAACACCGCCTGTAAGTTCGCGCACGATCATAATATCAAGCCCACGCACAATTTCAGGTTTAAGTGTTGAGGCATCAACCAAAGCATCAAAAACAATCGCAGGCCGTAAGTTGGCAAAAAGATCCATCTCTTTTCGAAGTCTCAGCAATCCCGCCTCAGGACGAATATTATAATCCACATCATCCCATTTTGGGCCACCAACAGCCCCAAGAAGAACGGCATCGGCGGCTTGGCATTTTTCTAATGTTTCATCCGCCAAAGGCACGCCAAACTCATCAATAGAACACCCACCAACAAGCCCATCTTCATAACCAATATCCGTCAGGTTATTTTGATTAAGCCAACCAATCGTTTTTTTCACTTCAGCCATAACTTCAGGGCCAATACCATCCCCTGCGAGGATCACGATATTTTGCTGTTTATTCATAAAAAAAACTCCTTACCAAATTAAATATCCGATAAGGAGTTTGCGATAATTTCATCAAAATGAAAAGTTTTTTTACTTTAACGTTTGTTACAGAGGCTATTGTCATCCCAATATTTAAGGGTATTAACAATCTTAGCCCCCGTCGTTTTTGGCGTTGGTTTTGAACCGCAATCATAGCCTTTTTTTGTAAAATATTGATTTGCGGCTTGGGACAGATGTTTATCTAAATCCTCGTACGAAACGGTATTATTTTTTGTCGTTAAAACTTCATGCTGGGCATCTGTTATTTTGACATCCGTTTCATGATCTAAAGCCGGAACAACCACAGCCGTGGTTGCAACTGTAACAGCAAGGGCAACACCGCCAACAATTCCAGCTCCCAATTTAAACATATCACCAAAATCTGACATTTTATTCTCCTGCTTATCTATTTCATAAATTTAAAGTCTTTAATAAATTCCAAATAGACATAACACTTCCTAATTATTATGTCAAATTAATATTACCCATTGTCCTTTATCAAACTTCCGATATATAAGAAGTTAACAAAAAGGATTAAACCGATGAGCACAAATTACGATTGCATTATTATTGGTGCGGGTGCCGCAGGCATGATGTGCGCCATTGAATCGGGTAAGCGTGGGCGTACAACATTGGTTCTTGATCATGCGAAAGCCCCTGGAGAAAAAATTCGAATTTCTGGTGGCGGACGCTGTAATTTCACAAATATTTACACTACTGATAAAAATTTTCTTTCGACAAACGCGCACTTTTGTAAATCCGCTCTCAAACGTTTTACACATTATGATTTTATTGCAATGGTTCAAAAGCACGACATCGCATTCCATGAAAAAACACTCGGTCAGCAATTTTGTGACCACAGTGCCAAAAACATCATTGAAATGCTGCTCAATGAATGTGCCGCTGTTGATGCCAAAATCCAACTTCACACCAGAATAATCGACGTTCAAAAAACATCTGATACTGAATTTTCACTGCAAACCTCTCAAGGTCAGCTCACCTGCCAATCTCTTGTCATCGCCACGGGAGGCCTTTCAATTCCTAAAATGGGAGCGACTGGTTTTGGTTATCAAATCGCAACACAATTTGGTTTAAATCTTACAGAATGCCGTGCGGGACTTGTCCCTTTTACTTTTACTGATGATTTTAAAGATTTTTGTAAAAACATGACAGGTGTTGCCGTCGATGCTGTTGTTTCCTGTGGTAAACAGGCCTTTCGCGAGGGATTGCTTTTCACCCACCGTGGATTAAGCGGCCCATCAATTTTACAAATTTCATCCTATTGGAAAGAAGGTTTAGATATTCATGTTAACCTTTGCCCTGACAATAACCTGTTAGAAGAATTTAAAAAAATTCGGGAAACGCATCCCAAACAAAAGCTTGCAAAAACACTTTGCGCTTTTTTCCCAAAACGGCTTGCCCAAAGTCTCTGTGACTTTCACCAAATTGATAAAAAAATGGCAGAAATGGGGAATAAAGAAATCGCCTTTATTGCCGATAATATCAACAATTGGTGCCTGCGACCAAATGGCACAGAAGGTTACCGTACCGCCGAAGTTACATTAGGGGGCGTCGATACAGATGAACTTTCCTCCAAAACATTTGAAACAAAAAAAGTTTCAGGACTCTATTTTATCGGTGAAGTTATTGATGTTACCGGGCACCTTGGTGGCTTTAATTTTCAATGGGCTTGGGCTTCTGGATTTGCCGCGGGCCAATATTGTTAATATTTTTTTTAGCCAGCTTCATCTTTTGTCAATAAATCATTGTTACGATCATTTCCTGCGAAGAGATTTTTTTTGGGGAGATGATCATTATGGTTCGTTTATTTAATTTACCGTTACGTATTTTTATTCTGGCTGTCTGTTGCCTTGGTTTTTCAAAAGCAAGTTTTGCCAGTTGGCCACACAATAAACAAATTGATGGGCAAACCATTGAACGTAATGTCCAAGTTCAAAGTAAACAAAGGCAATACCGTGTTTACCTACCTGATAATGGCTCTTCTTATAAAACCAATTCTCCTTTATCTGTTGTTTTTGTTTTCCACGGTGGAATGGGCAGTGCCGAACAAGTCGAAAAACAAACCGGTTTTACCGATCTTGCAAAAAAAGAAGGCTTTATTGTTGTTTACCCGCAAGGAACGGGTATGGTCAAAACATGGAATGCTGGGAATTGTTGTGGTGCGGCAGAGCGTGAAAAAATGTTAGATACTTTGTTCGTCAAAGCTATTTTAAAAGACTTGCATAGCCTTGCTAAAATCCATAGTGATCGCATTTACGCAACGGGTCTTTCCAACGGCGCTATGTTTTCCTTTCGCCTTGCCTGTGACATGCCTCACATCTTTAAAGCCGTTGCACCTGTTGCCGGGCGTATGGTTTATGATTATTGCCAACCGAGCACCGCTGTTTCAATGGCCATTTTTAATGCCACAAACGATCATAACGTTCCCTACAAAGGGGGGATTGCAACAAAAGGAATTTTTGCAAAGTTGGGTGTTGTAAAAGAATACCCTAGCGCCCAAGAAACGCTTTCGGCCTGGCAAAAACACAACCAATGTTCCAGTTCTCCTATTAATCATACCTTTGAGGGCTACGATCTTGCCGAATATCAATGTGCGAGCAGCACAAGCCTTAAACAATATACTTTATATGAGGGCGGGCATAGCTGGCCAGGAGGTTCTAAACCTCGAATGCACGCCGATACGCCTAGTCAAAAAATCAATGCTACAAACGAAATTTGGAATTTCTTTAAATCACTTGAATAAATAAAAAGTGTGTATGTGTGTCGTTTAGGAGAGCTGGGCAATTTTTTGTTCCAGCTCTTCCCAACGTTGGTACAATTTTTCAACCGAGACTTGTGCCGCAGTTAAGGCTTCACAATAGGCCAAAAAAGCCTCCGCATCACTGGGAGAAACGGGTGAATTTTGCAGTTTCTCTTGTTCGGATTCTGCGGCCTGAATGGTTTCTTCGATATGATCCCATTCATATTGATCTTTAAAAGTCAGTTTCTTTTTAGTGTTGGGCATATTGCCAGATGTTTTTGAATTTTCTGAATTTTTCTTTTTAGTTTTCGTTGAAACATTTAAATCGGGTTGGGCTAATTTCCACTGATCATAGGATGAAAATTGTTCAACTTTACCACTGCCATTTAAGGATAGTAGCACATTAGAGACCCGGTCCAGCATCGCCCGATCATGCGTCACCAAAATAATGGCTCCTGGAAATTCCATCAGGCTTTCTTCCAAAACTTCAATGGATGGGATGTCCAAATCATTCGTTGGTTCATCAAGTAACAGAACATCTGCCGTTTGCAGCATCAGACGCCCCATAATAACACGCGCTCTTTCGCCGCCACTTAAGGTGCTGATGGGGCATCGAAGTTGATCCGTTTTAAATTTTAGCTTGCGCGCCCAGCTTGTAATATGGATTGGTTTATCTCGATAAATGATGGTATCACTTCCATTAATCGACAAAGCCTCTTTTAACGTTTGCTTTTCATCAACCAGCTGTCTTTTTTGATCAAAATGCAAGACAGAACAGCCTGTTGTCACCGCAACTTTGCCACTATCAACAGCTTCTTCACCGGCAATCATTTTCATAAGCGTTGTTTTACCAATGCCGTTGCGCCCCAATAACCCAACCCGAATACCCGGTGTTAAGGTTAGGTCTAAATTTTCAACAATATTAAGTTCGTCAAAGCTTTTGGAAATACTATGCGCAACAATTAAGCGTTTTGTTTTCCGGTCTGTTGATTCAAAATCGATTAAAATTTTGGGTGTTTCTGCTGTTTGTTTTTTAAGTTTTGAAACTTCTTGTTGTAACATCTCGGCATCTTGAACCCGGGAACGTTGTTTTGTCGTTCGGGCTTTTACGCCAGCCTTCACCCACTCCTGTTCGCGTCTATTTTTATTTGAGAGGCTTTCAAAACGAGAACGTTCCGCTTCTAAATAATCATGTCGCCGACGCATAAATTCTTCATACGCACAATCAAAACTCAACACGCCTTCTTCAAAAGAGTCATTTAATTCCATGACACGGTTTGTTGCATTTTCCAAAAAAGCGCGGTCATGCGTCACCATAATATAAGAAAATTTTTCCTGTTTTAAACGCGCCTCTAACCATTCAATCCCCTCCATATCCAGATGGTTTGTTGGCTCATCAAGCAACATAATATCAGGGTGCCGTGCCAATTGTCGTGCAATCGACAATCTTTTTAACCAGCCACCTGACAAATGTTCCAATTTTTGTGTAACATCTGCAAAACCAATTTTGCTCAATTCAATGGAGGCATTTGCTTCCCGTTCATGGATTTCTTCGACATCATGCTTAGATGCTTCAACGGCAGCTTCTAATAACGTATGCTCGGGATTAAAACTTTCAACTTGTGGTAAATAAACGAGTTTAACACCTTTACGCGAAATAACCTCTCCCGCATCAGCATCCTCCAAACCACCTAAAATTTTTAATAATGTCGATTTACCTGTGCCATTTGGCCCAATTAAACCAATCCGCTCATGATGATGAACATGAAAGGTTAGCGCAGAAAAAAGACGGCGATGCCCAAAGGATTTTTCAAGCTGTTCACAGGATAATAAAATACTCATTTTACTCAGGCCATTGTTTCAATTTTGCCGATCATGTCACACGAATGCAACACCGTCAAATTAAAGCTATTTTTAGTCACATACTATTTGTCACACCATTGTAAATATGTTACATAACGTCCAATTCAGAATTCTAAACTTATATAAGGCAGGTCTCAGATGAACCAAAAATATGCGTTTAAACTTATGCTCCTAAGCGGTGTATGCGTTGCACTCTTGACTTCAATCAAGGCAGAAGCACAGACGATCCCACGTTCTGTTGAACCCGGCCGAATCGTTCGTGATCCGAGCCAACGCCAAATCGAACCTCGTCAAAGCGGGCCTGAGTTTTTTCCAGAAGAAAAACTTGATGCTGAACTGATTGACCAAGGTAACGCCAAAATTGTCGAACTCCGTGGAATTATCATAGATGGCTCAAGCATTTATGAGCCTGATGATATTACAGGTCTTTATTCTGAATATATTGGCGAACGTGTCTCTTTTGCAGACCTTCAAAATATTGCGCGTCGTGTTACTTTAAAATACCGTAACGAAGGTTATGTGCTCTCTCGTGCGGTTTTAACCCCTCAAAGCATTAAAAACGGTCTTGTTCACATTCAAGTGATCGAAGGTTTTGTGAGTGATGTACAAGTTTTAGGTAATTTTAAAGATAAATCTGGCCTGCTTCTCAAAATGGCCAACAAAGTTAAAAATGTTCAACCTGTAAACACCAGAGAGCTTGAGCGTTATTTATTGCTCATTGACGATTTACCAGGGATCCGTGCCCGCAGTGTTTTACGTCCATCTAATGTTAAAAATGCTTCGCAACTTATTATTACTGTTGAGCAAGACCTTCATGAAGGTGCCGTTAGCGTTGACAACTTTGGCTCTAAATTTTTAGGCCGCAATCGTTTAAATGTTGTTGTTGCAGAAAACTCCCTTCTAGGGCGTCATGACCGCACAACGGTTCGTGGCATCATTACGAGCCAGACCGATGAGCTTCGTTTTGGTGAGTTCTCACATGAACAACAAATCGGCTCTGAAGGAACTCGGCTTAGTCTTCGTGGCGGAATTACGCGTACAGAACCAGGAGCAAGCCTTGAGGTTCTTGAAATCGAAGGGGATAGCGAAACACTTAGCCTTAATGTCCTACACCCCTATTTCCGTAGCAGACAATATAACGTCAACTTCCTTGGAAACTTCTCTCTTCTAAATTCTGAAACACGTATTTTAGGGGTAACCACAGCGGAAGATAAAGTGCGCTCTATCTCTGGTGGTGCAAGTGTTGACTTCACCGATAAACATGGTGGTGTTAACCAGTTCGATTTTTCTTTAACACAAGGTTTAGACATTTTTGGCGCAACCGATGATGGTATTGGCCGAAGCCGTTCAAACGGTAAACATAACTTTTTCCGTGCAAATGCAAGTGCTTTCCGCGTTCAGGAAATTGCCTATGACTGGTCTCTATACCTTTCAGCATCGGGGCAATATACACCTGATACTCTCCTTGCTTCTGAAGAATTTGGCATTGGAGGGCGCGCTTATGGTCGTGCATACGATGGCGGCGAAATTGCTGGTGATAAAGGTCTTGCTGGTGTAACAGAGCTTCGTTACGGACACCCTGTTGAGCACCGTTACCTACGTTCGTTCCAAAACTATGCTTTTTACGACATTGGAAAGGTTTGGAATGATGACATTTTGGTTGGAGAAGCAAAACAAAACTCTTTGGCCTCTGCCGGTTTAGGGATTCGGTTAAACCTTGTTAATAAAATTTCGGCTCAACTAGAAGTCGCACAACCTTTGACTCGGGATATCGGTTCTGAAGGGGATGACAATCCACGTGTCTTCTTTAACCTTTTGAAAAGATGGTAATTACATAAAACAACTTGACATTTAATATGTAAATAATATATAACACGTTAATGATTTATTAACTGCGTGATACGGGAACAAAAAAAATGAAAGAATTGCAGCCTCTTATTAATGAATTTCGTTGGAAAATGCGGAAACATGGCAAACATGTTGTCAACTACTGTACAACACTTGCTTTATATGGTGCGTCTGCCATTGCTTTGATGGCCGCAACAGCAACAACCTCTTTTGCAAACCCTCAAACAGGGACATTCACGCGGGGTGGCGGTACGATTGACGAGGTTGGGAACACCTTGACCGTCAACCAATCGACCGACAAAGCTATTATCGATTGGGGTTCTTTTGATATTAGCGCTGGTGAAACCACACGCTTTATCCAAAACTCTGCAAATTCAATTGCTTTAAACCGTGTCATGAATTCAAACCAAGTGAGTGTGATCAACGGGAACCTATATGCCAACGGTAAAATCATGCTGATTAATCCAAATGGCGTTTTAATTGGTTTAAATGGTAACATTGATACAAATTCATTTGTTGCCTCATCTGCTAATATCGCCGATCTTGATGGTTTCATGAATAATTCAGGGCCAATTAACTTTTCACTTCCTGGACATTTAAATGCCTCCGTTATCAACCAAGGTAACATCACAGTCGCGAGCCAAGGTCTTGCAGCTCTTGTTGCACCGACCGTTCGTAACAGCGGTACGATTACAGGTCGCCTTGCTGCTGTAAAACTTGGCGCAGCAGATACATTCGCACTTGATTTTTACGGTGATGGTTTGTTAAGCCTTGCCATTTCAGATGGTACAACACCACGCACAATAGAAGTTTCCAACACAGGTAGCATTTTTGCAGATGGCGGTCGTATTGAACTTTCCGCAGCATCTGCCAATGATGTTGTGAATAGCGTCATTAACGCAGGTGGTGTTGTTCAAGCACAATCTCTTGTCGAACAAGATGGCGAAATCATTCTTGTTGGTGCCGGTTCAACAATCAATGTTACAGGCTCTTTAAATGCAACAGACGGTGTCCTTAAAATCGGTGACGATTTTGCTAGTGGCACAAACGTCAAAGCCAAAAATGTTAATTTCAATACAGGAACAGCTTTAAAAGGTAATAATATCCGCGTTGCGGTAACACGTGACGTTAATATTAATTCCGACATTAATATTACAGATCAATATGTTGACCTTGAAATTACCGCTGGTCATGACATCTTTGTTACAAATGCGGACGTCACAACAAACCGTGGCGATCAAAACTTTCAATCTGGTCACTTTATTATCGTAAATGATAGCACCATCGATACAAATGGTGGAGATCTGATCTACGATTCAAGGTGTACAATCAAACTGAACAACTCCGAAGTGAACACAGGCGGCGGATTTGTTGATTTTTACGCTTATAATATGATTGAGCTTAACAACACTGATATGGCGACATCAGGTGGTGATGTTGACTTTGACATTAACAACAAACACATCCTTGTAAAAGATTCCTCTATCACGACCGAAGGTGGCGATATTGATTTTGATACAAACTCTGGTTATATCAACGTAGCAGATTCTGCGATTAACTCGGGTGCTGGTAATATTGATTTTTATAGCCGCACAAGTTCAGGTTATATCCTTTCTCAAAATACATCATACGATACAACTGGTGGCTTCTTAAAAATGAAAGCCGAAGGTAGCAAAGTTAAGCTTTACCAAACAAATGTTCAAACAACGGGTGGCGATGTTATCCTTGATGGTGAACAACTTGTTGCGATCCAGGATTATTCCTTGATTGAAACATCTGGTGGTAATTTTGATACAATTGCTCATCATGGTAATTCAGACATGGATGACAGCATGATCTTTACCAATGGTGGTGATGTTCGATTTAATGTAAACGGTACAGCTGAATTTGATCATAACTACATCGATGCAACAAATTACGGTGACGACGTTGAAGGTTACATTCGTCTTGCCAGCAACTCCGACAATGATGCTTCTGCTGAAGACTTTAGAGAAGACCAGACAAATGTCTTTATCGAAGGTGAATTTGGTGGCGAAATTGAAGTAAAAGCCAAAAAAATCGTCGGCCAAAACAACTGTTTCAAATCAGGTGGTGCGGGCGGATGTACGCCAGAGCCAACTCCGGAACCAACACCTGAGCCAACGCCAGAGCCAACGCCAGAGCCAACACCTGAGCCAACGCCAGAGCCAACACCTGAGCCAACTCCAGAGCCAACTCCGGAACCAACACCTGAGCCAACGCCAGAGCCAACGCCAGAGCCAACACCTGAGCCAACGCCAGAGCCAACACCTGAGCCAACTCCAGAGCCAACACCTGAGCCAACTCCAGAGCCAACTCCGGAACCAACGCCAGAGCCAACGCCTGAGCCAACTCCAGAGCCAACTCCAGAGCCAACGCCTGAGCCAACTCCAGAGCCAACGCCTGAGCCAACTCCGGAACCAACTCCTGAGCCAACGCCTGAGCCAACGCCGGAACCAACTCCAGAGCCAACGCCGGAACCAACTCCTGAGCCAACTCCAGAGCCAACGCCTGAGCCAACGCCTGAGCCAACGCCTGAGCCAACTCCAGAGCCAACACCTGAGCCAACTCCAGAGCCAACGCCGGAACCAACTCCAGAGCCAACGCCAGAGCCAACTCCAGAGCCAACTCCGGAACCAACTCCAGAGCCAACTCCAGAGCCAACGCCTGAGCCAACTCCGGAACCAACTCCTGAGCCAACTCCAGAGCCAACGCCTGAGCCAACGCCTGAGCCAACTCCAGAGCCAACACCTGAGCCAACTCCGGAACCAACGCCAGAGCCAACTCCAGAGCCAACGCCTGAGCCAACTCCAGAGCCAACTCCAGAGCCAACTCCAGAGCCAACGCCTGAGCCAACTCCAGAGCCAACGCCTGAGCCAACTCCGGAACCAACTCCAGAGCCAACGCCAGAGCCAACTCCAGAGCCAACTCCAGAGCCAACGCCTGAGCCAACTCCAGAGCCAACTCCAGAGCCAACAGAAGAGCCTCAAGCACAATCACTTGCGCCGTTCCAAGAAATTGACCCGCTTAGTCGCCCAATTATCTCTGTTGCAAACCAAGCGATCGTAAATGACGAATCTTTTGAGCCAGTGATTGATACTCTTGATGTCGACACAGATGTCAGCATCAAAACAACATCGGGCCCTGAGTTTTACATTCCTGGTGAAGATGCAGCACAACGGCTTGCAAATCTTGCTCCAGCGGCTGGTGGCACACCATCAATTGACTTCAGCAAGTTAAGCAAAGAACAGCAAGTTATCTTAGAAGTTGTTGCAATGCTTGAACGTGATGCAAGCAGCATGATTGATTATAACGGCTTAACCACAGAGCAAATGATCCTGATCCAATCCGTTTCATTAATCCCTGCGGATCAGCTTTCTAGTCTTGATTTTGCAAGTATGAGCCTAACAGAAATCAAAGCGCTTGAAGCCATCACTCGCGGTGGCAGCCTTAGCGGTCTAAGTGAAATCAACCTCACGGAAATGACTGCCGAGCAACAAGCTCTGATTAAAGCTTATGCTTCACGCTATGGTAAAATTCTCAGCACCTTAAACTTTGCTGAACTCTCAACAACACAACGTAGCTTTGTAAAAGCTCTGATGACCAATGACCCACGCCTTGGATCTGGTCTAGACTTTAGCAAGCTGACTTCAGCACAGATTGATGCCTTAGAAAGTATTGTTGCAAATAACGGCAACTTACCGATCGGAATGAACATGGCTTCACTGACGATTGAGCAAAAAGCTGTTCTTGAGATGCTGACCCAAAAAGGTGTCCGTCTAACAGGGCATGTTGACCAAGCGAACTTAAGTAATTATCAACAAGACCTTATCGTTGCGTTTATCCGTGATGATAGTGGGCTAGCCATTGCAGCACAAACCGCAACCGCAGACCAACTCTCTACGATTGAGCCTGCTGCTGGTGATGGCCTTGCTGGTACAAATGACAATACATCCTTTGGGAATATCTCATGTGGTAACTCATTCTTAGATGATGTTCCATGTGATGTGAACACTCAATAAAGAGGACTATTCCAAACAAAAAAGAGCACTGATTAATTTCAGTGCTCTTTTTTTACGTCTTTCATTGCCCGATCTTATCTATTTATGATATTTTTGATTAGATCTAACTTTTTTAGGTAAAAAAAATGTCTCATCCTCGTATTTTTGTTCAAATTGCTAGCTATCGTGACCCTGAATGTCAGTGGACAGTTAAAGATTTATTTGAAAAGGCTCGCTTCCCTGAAAATATTTTTGTCGGTATTTGTTGGCAATATTCCCCCGAACATGATGATGATTGTTTTATCGAACCGTCCCCCTACCCCGAAAACACACGTATTTTAAAATTTGAAGCCCAAGAAAGCGAAGGCGTCTGTTGGGCGCGATATCAAGCACAAAAACTCTACCAAGGCGAAGAGTATGTTTTGATGATTGATAGCCATATGCGATTTATTGATGATTGGGATGTTGAATTGATCAAGGAGCTTTCGCTTTGTGCTTCTGAAAAATCTTTTTTATCTTCTTACCCACCGGGCTACACCCCTCCAAACAAGCTTAAAGAAAACCCACGCCCAACAGTCCTACGTGCAAAACAATTTAATGAATATGGTGACATTCGTTTTGATGGTGAGGCTTTACCGCTTGACCCTGAAGTTCCCTTAAGGGGAGCCTTTTTAGCCGCGGGGTTTATTTTTGCAAAGGGGAATTTGGTGACGGATGTTCCGTACGATCCTTACCTCTATTTCAACCAAGAAGAGATTTGTTTTGCCGCGCGCGCTTTCACCCATGGATGGGATGCGTATAGCGCAACAAAAACCTTTATTTATCACTGGTATAATACCAGCTCTGATAAGCGCCGTCTGCATTGGGAAGACAATAAAGACTGGTCAAAAATGCAAACACGCAGTAAACAACGTTACAATTATCTATTGTGTCATATTAAACCTGAAAACCCCGACAATTTGGTTGAACTTGAAAATTACAATCTTGGCACTGTTCGAAGTCTAGCTGAGTTTGAAGAGTTTTCTGGCCTCGACTTCACGCTTAAAATTGCATCTGAAAAAGCCTTAACCTCTGGTTTTATTGAGAATTTAAACCAATATAAAATTGCAGCTGCCGAATGATATCGCGCCTTCTGTTATAAACGTTAAACCTTGTTTCTTATTTTAACATCTCATTGATGCGGTTTGTAATCTTGCTATCAAGCCAATCGGTCGCGCCGATCGTTTTAAAAACCATATGTCGATCTTCATTAATAAAAATGGCTTCGGGAAGTTTCCGTACACCAAATATTTTATTCGATATGATTTTATCTTTATCCCAAGCCCAATAGATATTACGGTGCCTTAAATCAAAGTCTTTTTGATCCAGAAAGCTCATTGATTTCCACATCGTTTGTTTTTTATCATCCGTTGAAACGGTTACAATCGCAATTTTATCTTGGTAACGATAAAGCAATTTATACAATTTTATGAGTTCAACTTTACATGTAAGACAACCATCTGCCCAAAAATAAACAATAATCACTCTTTCTTTTAAATCTTGAATATTAATTTGTTGATCATAATAGGTCGTAAACGAAAAATCAGGCAGTAGTTTGCCAATTTCTTTTTGCTCGGATTTATAAACGGGAATGGGTTTATAATTTTTCGGTAGTTCTTTCATGCTATAGAAAGACACCCCCATAAACCAAATGGCCACAACCACAATAAATATGAATACCTTAAATTTCATATCAAGCCCCTTTGCTTAACATTTGTCTTTTTGTAATAAGCCCCCAAAGCGTCACAATAAAAATTATTTCGCCACCGGAAAATAAAACTAGGTTACGTAATATGCCTTCCGTAAAGCCATAAGAATGTAAACCTACATTTAATAAGTTTACGCCAAACCACGCCAAAGCGACAATAATATTTGTAAAAGCAACACCAACAACAAAAGAGCCATTTTTAATGGTGCCTGAAACCCGCCCATGTAAAAGCCAAATCAACCAAAGGCAAATCAATAATGCGCCATTTTCTTTAGGATCCCAGCCCCAAAAACGCCCCCACGATTGATCCGCCCATATCCCGCCCAAAATTGTGCCCAAAGAAGAGAAAAACAAGGCAATAAGGGTTACGGCAAGAATATTCCGCGCTAAAATTGCCAGCTGTTCTTTATCCTGTGGTTTAATCCATTTTTTAATAAGGTAAACATGAGACAGCACACCGGCAACGAGACAACAGCCGTAACCGATTGTGATTGTGACCACATGGGTCGCAAGCCAAAAATTAGTATTCAAAACAGCCACAAGCATACCCATTGTATCACCATCAGCCGCATATTTCCGCGCCAGAAAATGTAACCCGGCCCCTAACGCCGCTCCCACAAGCAAGCCAATCTTGTTTTTTTGTCGACGTTCCAATATCCAAGCAAAGATGACAACAATTAATCCAACAAATAAAATTGATTCATAAAGCGTCGCAACTGGGGGGCGAGACATAATGTACATACGGGATGCAACACCGCCCGCATGAAAGAGACCTCCTAAAAAAAAGCCCCCCAAACTTACGTTATAAAGTATTTTTTTCCACATCAAACCCGATGCCATCAACACAACAAAAGCTAAAATATAAAGGCACAAACTAATATATAACGGGTCAATCTGATTATAACGGTATTCCAATTGATATCGAGGCATATCTAGCGTATCCCCAGCCAGCTCAACCATTTTGTTCCCAATCAAAGCCATCTGTTTATGCCATGACGCAACCTCATTGGTTTGATAAAATCGTGCCGTTTTGGTTAATTGTGTGAATAACTCTGCTGTTTGCGGGGTACCTGCGCCTTGGACTATCACTTGCCAAGGGGATAACCATTGTTGCGTGCTTGAGGCCCATTGTGGCGGAATAATTCTAAATGATTTTGAATTTTGGTCGCGTTCCAATCGTGCTAAAAGTTGTGCAAAAATGACCCACTCTTTATCTTTATCGGTAATTTTATCCTCTGCTTTTTGGGAAATAATTTCTATCCGTTCTAGCAAAATCCTTTTTTGGGCATAAACATCAAGGTAGGTAAGCTCTTGCCCAATCTCGACAGCGAATAAATCCGCAATATCTTGCTGGGTGACCTTAAACAGTGGCAAAACCATTGAAAAACTTCGGCTTAATTCTAAATATTGTAACGATTTAAAATACGCCTCAATTAATTGGCGCTGCGCTGGTGTTAAGTTTTTCTGGTCCTCTTGGTTAAAGCGTTTTATTTCTTCAATATATTCCGCAAATCCACTCGCAAGCTCCAAAAAACTGTACCGATGCCCTTTTCGTGGACGGATCCCAATTGCATATAAAACATCGGGATTGGGAATATAAAAAACTTCTTCTGTATAGGCCTGATCCGGGGCAAAGATCAAATAACTTAACCATTGCGATGCCGGTTGTCCCTTAAAATTATCTCGGCCATAGATACTCGTTAAAAATGCTTTAGCATACGTTTGAACAGGCTTAACACGGCCTTGGTTTAAAATCGGCCAAAGCCCAATATTTTGGAATTGAGATTTTTCTGCCTTAACCATTGCGGGGCTATTTCCCCCTGCATGGCTACTCCCCGTCCATAACATTACTAAACAACAGGATAAAATTAGAATAATGCGGTTCATCCTTCGTCTCCTGCTTTTAAACGCCTCATCAAGTCTGGCACACGCTGGAATAAATGGATCAACAAACCAATACACAATAAAATACTTGAAATATAAGGGAATAAACGCCCAACATTTTTAACAACAGCTAAAATTGTTGTTTCTTGCTGAGGGGATTGAATGAAGGACGATTGGAAAAATGTGTAACCTTTATAACGCAAAGGTTCATTCATTTGAATAAGGCTACGCCACTGTTTATCACCATCGTGTAAAATCACATCTGATTGGTACGACTTTGCCATATTTGTTGCCGAATAAACCTGTTTTTCAAAATCCTTTAACTCCACAGAAAAGGGAAGATACGTTCGTTTATGGCGTATTTCAAACTGGTACGTTGCCGCGTTTGTTTTAATTTCTGGTAAAACAGGAATAAACTCAAACACCATATATAAACCATCTGTAATCGCATTAACGCCGGTAATGTTAAAAGACAGTCCAGAATGATTAGCTTCTTCTTCTTTTTCACGTGGTAAAGCGGTTAATTGTAAAAATTGTGCCGAGCTCCTGAGTGGCGTTTCCAGATTAATATTTTCATCATCTCCCCGGGACACCGCCGCACAATTATGGCAATAATCCGTTACTTCAATTTCAAAGGGCAAAAGATCATGTTTAAGCACCAGTCCCGGTGTTAGCCACCCTTGCCGAAAGACAAGCTCTGTGGCTTTTCCGGTTTGCCCATTTGGTAACTTGCGAATAACAAATTCAATATCGTAATAATCGGATATATAGTTACTTCTTTGGCCTTCAACAATTTGCATATTGCCTTCTGTTGTATATCGTGCCGTTAAAAAACCACCAAAAAGCAACATCATCACAGCGACATGAATAACAATGGTTCCTAATTTATTATACGTCCATTCTTCTAACCATAATTTGGCACATAACCCCACAAGCACAACGCCCATGGTAACCATACCACCAGGCATTGGAAAAAAATCAAATAGCCACACAATATTTCCCGAAAAATAAGCTTCTTGCGCAGCGTATAAGCCTATAAATTTTTGATTGACCGTGCCGATAAAAAGCAAGACCATCAACCACAACATGGCGTAAAAAAACAAATCTGTACGAGAGAGGAAAACAAGAATATTTTGGCTGAGCTGCTGTATTTTTTTGACCATCACTCGCCCTCTCGCCCCTCAACAGATATTAGGGGTTTTACCGTAAGCAACCAAGAAATATAAGCTTCCGAATTATCACTTAAGGTTTGTGCAGGCCCCTGAATTTTTACAAAAATCGTTTTTTCTGGCGCTTTTAAAATCGCGCCATATATGGCTTTTTCAACTTTGGGATCTGATAGTTTAAACAATTGCCACTCACCTGCGTCACTTTTAACCGGGAGAGCTTGCTTCTTAAGGGTTTCTTCTGACTGTTCTTCGCGACCAAGTTGGCGATACCAACGATTTACATTTGCGCTAATCCCCCCCGCATCACCGGCAAGTATTGTGATACTGGCCTGAGCATATAAAAAAAGATTATCAGCGGCCACCCCTGCTGCCGGCACAATATAATTTGCTTGCTGCATCGGTAACAATGCCGCGCCATGCCATGCTTGGGGTTTCTGGTCTGTAAAACCAAATTGATCAAGCGTTTTCAATGCATGAGATGAAGGGGAAGAAATTTCATGAACAAGAACACTCATATCTGCCGGTTTTATAAAAACAAAACTCAGCAAAAAAGCCCCCACAAAAAGGCCTGAAATTGACAGTACCGTACGCACAGATTGCCCCATTAACTATGGCCCTTTTTTATTCACCCGTATTGATTTCCAGCCACATTTAACGTGATTTAATACAGCTACGCAACCAAAACTTTGCTTAAATGATTCTCGGCCCACAAATCAATTAAAACCTCGGACATACGATCAATATCAGCGATAGAATGCGCCGCGGTTGCCGTTAGACGTAAACGTTCTGTGCCTTTAGGGACAGTCGGATAATTGATCGGCTGAACATAAATATCATATTGGTTCAATAAGATATCCGTCACTTGTTTGCAACAAACAGCATCTCCAACCACAAGTGGGACAATGTGGCTTTCGCCTTGCATAAAGGGTAAACCTGCCTGTGTTAGATTTTCTTTCAGCCGTTTCACATTACGGCGTTGGCGTTGGCGTTCGATATCAGATGTTTTCAGATAATCAACACTTGCCCGCGCCGCGGCTAAAACTGCCGGTGGTAATGAGGTTGTAAAAATAAAACCTGATGCACAGGAACGAACCGCATCAATTAAAACAGAGCTTGCCGCAATATACCCCCCCATCACGCCATAAGCCTTACCAAAGGTACCTTCAATTACGTCAATTTGATCCATGATACCACGTTCTTCTGCAACACCTGCACCACGTGGTCCATACATACCAACCGCATGGACTTCATCCAAATACGTCAAGGCATTATATTTTTTAGCTAAAGCCGTGATTTCTTCAATCGGCGCAATATCACCCTCCATCGAATAGACAGATTCAAAAGCAATAATTTTTGGACGATTAATATTTTCTTTTTTAAGTAACATTTCTAGATGTTCGAGGTCATTATGGCGGAAGACATGTTTTTCTCGTTTGCTACTGTTCATGCCATGGATCATAGACGCATGGTTCAAGGCATCCGAAAAAATCACACAATCCGGTAAAATTTTAGCAATTGCACTTAATGATCCTTCATTTGCAACGTAACCAGATGAGAAAACAAGCGCGTCTTCTTTTTGATGGAGATCCGCAAGGCTGTTTTCAAGTTCAACATGATAACGTGTGGTTCCTGAAATATTCCGCGTTCCACCAGCGCCAGCGCCAGTATTATCAATTGCCTCTTTCATAGCGTCTAAGACAACACGGTTTTGCCCCATACCTAAATAGTCATTACTGCACCAAATTGTAACTTCTCGTGACGCCCCGTTTTCATCAAAATAATTTGCTTTTGGGAAACGGCCTACAATACGTTCCAACGTTGCAAAGATGCGATAGCGCCCTTCGGATTTTAGCTCTTCAACTTTATCCTGAAAATACTGATCATATGACATTATATTGCCCTCATTTTTAATTTAATGGCACTTTAGCAGATTACAAAAAAAAGAAAATTGATTTCGCTCAAATACCTTGCTTTTTATTCCCTCTCAATAACATAATTTTATAGTTTATAGCCTCCAACATTAACATAGGCGTGTAACAACATAAAAAAACCCAGAAAAAAACAAAATATTACTTTTATCCTTCTCTGGGTTTTAATACATTTTTATCGAAAAAAACTAAGCAGCCGTTTCTTGCCCTTTTTCGCCTTTATCGACGTTTGTATTGCGAGAATGCTGTTTAAATTTAAAGGTCTTTTTTTTACCTATTTTTTTGCCTTTTTTTTTCATTGGCTTATCTTCATCTTGGCGTTTTTTATTATAAACCGCATCAGATGAATTCTGTGTCACTCGATTATCATAAGCGTTAGCAGAATTGTTTTTTGAGCTACGGCGTAAGCCATCATTTTCACCCATAGATGGTTTAGATTTATCAAAACGTTTACCACCTTGGTGATCATTACGTCCGCCACGGTTATCATCACGGTCTCCGCGACCTTCAAAACGTTTACCACCTGAGCGATCATTACGTCCGCCACGGTTATCATCACGACCTCCGCGACCTTCAAAGCTTTTGCCACCTGAACGGTCATTACGGCCACCACGGTTGTCATCACGACCTCCGCGACCTTCAAAGCTTTTGCCACCTGAACGGTCATTACG
>Ga0316205_10000813_pt1 | contig 47583 bp, 37 predicted proteins | sample 3monthpyrite_MG_FD_204941 | JGI IMG/M metagenome (GOLD analysis project Ga0316205, IMG submission 204941) | Microbial mat bacterial communities from mineral coupon in-situ incubated in ocean water Damariscotta River, Maine, United States -... | ecosystem: Environmental > Aquatic > Marine >...
AAACAAATGATTGAAAAAGAAGAGAAAGTTATTTCTGCTGTGCCCTTAAAAAAATTCCATATGTTATCCTTTATTGCGATTCACCCGTTACACCAACACCATGGTTTTGGTCATTATTTGATGGAAGCCGTTAATACAGTTTTAGTAGAACATGATGAAAGTGAAGGTGTTGCTGTATATGCAACATCGGGTAAATTTAGATCTTTTTTTGAAGATACTGGATATCAATTTGTAAAAGATGTTGCTGTAGGCAAAGTATCTGGTGCTTTAATGGTGTATTACAAAAATAAGTAATCCTCGTTTATAGTCATAGTTAAGCTATTTTGCTTCATTGTGAACAATTCATTTTTTACGCTTGTACCAAAAAAATCTTCTGGTACAATCAGTTTCATTACTTTACCTTTAGGCAATTACACTAATATGGTCATAAAAGCTCAAAGCCCTGCGGGATTCGCCGAGCAATATATTGTTGAATCAATTTGGAATGGTGGCTTTCCACCAGGCTCAATTTTACCAGCAGAGCGTGAATTATCAGAGCTGATTGGTGTCACTAGAACGACTCTTCGTGAGGTATTACAACGTTTAGCTCGTGATGGTTGGTTAACGATAAAACATGGTAAGCCAACTAAAGTGAATAATTTCTGGGAAACTTCTGGCTTAAATATTTTAGAAACCTTAGCCCAGCTTGACCAAGAAGGTATTCCCGATTTAGTTGATAATTTATTATCTGCTCGTACTAATATTAGTGCTATTTATATTCGTGGCGCAATAAAGAATAACCCTGAAAAAGCAATAGAGTTACTTAGTGCTTACACTGAAGTTGAAGATACTGGTGTGGCGTATGCTGAGTTTGACTATAAATTAAATAAAGAGTTGGTTGTTGCTTCAGAAAATTCAATTTATTTACTGATCTTAAATGGTTTTAGAGGATTGTATTCACGTATTGGCCGCTTATATTTTTCACATCCTAAAGGGCGCGAAATTTCAAGAACTTATTATCAAAAACTCATCGAGTTAGCTAAAGAAAATCGTTTTGATGATTCTATTTTTGCTGTACGTAAATACGGGGTTGAATCAGGAAAACTTTGGGGTGATTTAAAAGACGATGTGTTGAAAGAGTTAACTGAAGATTAGTTTTTTCTCATTTGTTTTATCACAATCTAACAAGGCGGCATTCAGTCGCCTTTTATTAACCCTCAGTTTTTTCTGGACACTGAGCTATAACTTCATCTTTTCCAGTTGATTTTTCTTGAATAATTTTCACATCAAACTGCCATAAATAATGCAAATGCTTCACTACCTCACTTTTAGAGTCGCCTAGCTCAATATCATTATGTGGGGTGTAGCGTAGCGTTAGCGCACGATCACCTTCAATATCAGCATCAATAATTTGAATGTTTACCTCTAAGTTGCTTAAATTGTATTGTTCAGCGAGTTTTTGTCTTATTTGCTTATAGCCTTGCTCATTATGAATAGCACTTATTTCTACATAGTTATTTTGCTCTTCATCATGAATGTGAAACAGTTTGAAGTCTCGGATCAATTTGGGTGATAAATACTGACTAATAAAGCTCTCATCTTTAAAATTTTCCATAGCAAAGTGCACAGTATCTAGCCAGTTGCTGCCGGCGATATCTGGAAAATATTCTTTGTCTTCTGCGGTAGGATGTTCACAAATACGTCTAATGTCTATGAACATGTTAAAACCTAAGGCATATGGGTTAATGCCGGAGTAATATTTACTGTTATAATCTTGTTGAGCAACAACATTAGTATGGCTATGTAAAAATTCTAGCATGAATTTATCAGTAACTAATCCTTCATCGTAAAGGTGATTTAAAATGGTGTAATGCCAAAAGCACGCCCAGCCCTCATTCATTACTTGAGTTTGCTTTTGAGGGTAAAAATATTGCGAAATTTTTCTCACAATTCTAACTATTTCTCGTTGCCAAGGTTTGAGTAATGGGGCATTTTTTTCAATAAAGTAAAGAATATTCTCTTGTGGCTCAGCAGGAAATTTATACTGTTTATCATGTGCATTATCATTATTGTTTGGCACTGTTCGCCATAATGTATTAACTTGAGATTGTAGGTATTCTTCCCGCTCTGTTTGTCGTTTTAGCTCTTCGTCAAGGGATATTTTTTGTGGCCTTTTATAACGATCAACACCATGATTCATCAGAGCATGACAAGCATCTAATGTTGCTTCTACTTCATTTATTCCATACCTTTGTTCACATTTAGCAATGTAATTTTTGGCAAAAAGCAAATAATCTATTATAGAGCTAGCATCGGTCCATGATTTAAATAAATAATTGCCTTTGAAGAACGAGTTATGACCGTAACATGCATGCGCCATTACTAGCGCTTGCATCGGCATGGTGTTCTCTTCCATTAAATAAGAAATGCAAGGACTAGAGTTAATGACTATTTCGTAGGCTAAGCCCATTTGTCCACGTTTGTAAGTTTGCTCGGTTTGAATAAACTTTTTACCAAAAGTCCAGTGGTTATAGCCTATTGGCATACCAACACCAGCGTAGGCATCCATCATTTGCTCTGCAGTGATGACTTCTATTTGATTGGTGTAAGTATCAAGTCGGTAATGCTCAGCAACACGGGCAATTTCTGTTTGGTATTGCTCTAGTAATTCAAATGTCCAATCAGGGCAATCATCTAACGCAGTAACTTTGTTCATTTTTTTGTCGGTGGTTGTTACCATAGTTTACCTATCCTTTTGAGCTATATGTTAAATAGCTTCAGTTATGCTGCACTTTTAGTATTTTTTTTAAATAACTCTCTAAAAATAGGGTAAATGTCTGAAACATCTTTTATATGTGCCGTAGCAAAATTAGTATGTGATGCTTTCACTTGCTGATATTGTTGCCATAATGTTTGGTGTGCGCGTTGCGTTATTTCGATGTAACTGAAATAACGCGCTTTAGGGAGAATTTGTTTTTCAAGTATTGATTTACAGTGAGGTGAATCATCAGCCCAATTGTCACCGTCGGATGCTTGAGCACCATAAATATTCCACTGATTATCGTTATAGCGTTCATTGATTATATTATTCATTAACTCTAGGGCACTTGAAGCAATTGTTCCGCCAGTTTCTTGAGAGTAAAAGAATTCATGTTCATCAACTTCTTTTGCTTGAGTATGGTGGCGAATATAAACCACATCGATATTTTTATAGGTTCTACTCAAAAATAAATAGAGTAGTATATAAAAACGTTTTGCCATTTCTTTTGTGGCTTGATCCATTGAGCCTGATACATCCATCAAGCAAAACATCACTGCTTTGGAAGTGGGCACCGCCTGTTTGGCAAAGTTTCTAAAGCGTAAATCAAAGGTGTCAATAAACGGCACTTTGGCTATTTTGTTTTCTAGTTCGGCTATTTGCTTTTTAAGTGCGCGCTCTTCGCTGATATGGTCATGTTTGTCTTGGCTAAGCGCGGCTAATGCTTCTTGAAGCTCCTTTAGTTTTCTTCTTTTAGAAGATGTCATGGCTATGCGTCTAGCGATAGAGCCTTGTAAAGACTTAACAATATCGATGTTTGAAGGCACGCCTTCGGCGCAAAAACCTGAACGGACAGTTTTATATTCTATGAGCTTGTCTAATTGATTTTTTTCTAAATTAGGTAGCTCTAAGTCTTCAAATAATAAATTCAAATACTCTTCTTTTGATATTGAAAAAGTAAAGTCATCTTCGCCTTCGCCGCTATCGCTAGCATCCCCTTGACCACTACCTTGTCCAGCTCCTTTTGGCGGCTTGGTTATACGATCGCCCGTTGAAAACTTGTCGTTACCGGGGTGAATTTTGTCACGAATACCGCCACCTCCTTGGTGAAATACAGGCTCCGACAAGTCTTTTTTAGGTATTACAATACTTTCACCAGTATCTATATCGGTAACGCCACGTTGGTTAATAGCGTCAGCCACAGATTTTTTGATCTGGTTTTTATAGCGCCTCAAAAAGCGCTGACGATTAACTGTGCTTTTATTTTTACTATTGAGCCTTCTATCAATGAAATTGGCCATAGTGACTCCTTATCCCTTTGCTTGTATGCTTTGCCTATTTTTATCGATAAATAAACAAATATGCTATTTAAAGAGATACAACTTAAGAAGACTTTCTTACACGTAAATACCACTCAGACAATAACCTAACTTGTTTTTGGGTATAACCTTTACTCATCATACGCTCAACAAAGTCATCATGTTTTTTCTGATCATCTTTTGATGTTTTTGAATTAAACGAAATAACAGGTAATAAGTCTTCAGTATTAGAAAACATTTTTTTCTCAATGACCGTACGTAATTTCTCATAACTGGTCCATAATGGATTTTTACCATTATTATTAGCCTTTGCTCTAAGCACAAAATTGACTATTTCATTGCGAAAATCTTTGGGATTACTGATGCCAGCAGGTTTCTCAATTTTTTCTAACTCCTCATTTAGCGATTGTCTGTCAAATAGTTGTCCGGTTTCAGCATCTCGATATTCTTGATCTTGAATCCAAAAATCAGCATAGGTGACGTAGCGGTCGAAAATATTTTGACCGTATTCAGAGTAAGATTCTAAATAAGCGGTTTGAATCTCTTTGCCGATGAATTCCACATATTGCGGTGTTAAATAGCCTTTGATGAACTCCATATAGTGTTCAGTAGTTTCTTTAGGTAGTTGTTCTCGTTCAACTTGTTGTTCAAGTACATAAAACAAATGCACAGGGTTTGCGGCAACCTCGACGTTATCAAAATTGAAAACACGGGATAATATTTTAAAAGCAAAGCGGGTTGATAAGCCTGACATTCCTTCATCAATTCCGGCATAATCTTTATATTCTTGGTAAGATTTTGCTTTGGGATCCGTATCTTTTAAGGTTTCACCATCATAAACGCGCATTTTAGAATAAATGCTTGAATTGTCGGGATCTTTTAAACGTGATAATACTGAAAACTGCGCTAAAATTTCTAGGGTGTCAGGTGCACATTGCGCTGTTTTTAATTCACTATGTTCCAACAATTTTTTATAAATATTAACTTCTTCAGAAACGCGCATACAATAAGGTACTTTTACAATATAAACTCGGTCTAAAAATGCTTCGTTGTTTTTATTATTCCTGAAAGTTTGCCATTCAGACTCATTTGAATGAGCCAATAAAATACCGTTAAACGGCAGGGCAGATAAGCCCTCTGTAGGATTATAGTTACCTTCTTGAGTAGCTGTTAATAAAGGATGTAGCACTTTTATAGGGGCTTTGAACATTTCAACAAATTCCATTAACCCTTGGTTGGCACGACAAAGGGCACCAGAATAACTATAAGCGTCAGCATCATTTTGGGCATAATGCTCTAGTTGCCTAATATCTACTTTACCTACTAAAGCTGAAATATCTTGATTATTATCATCACCAGGCTCTGTTTTAGCGATGGCTATTTGATCTAAAATAGAAGGGTAAATTTTCACTACTTTAAATTTAGCTATATCGCCTTTAAATTCATGTAATCTTTTGGCTGCCCAAGGGGAAATAATACTGTTTAAATAACGCGAAGGGATGTTGTATTCATCTTTGAGTATTTTACCGTCTGAATGCACGTCAAATAAGCAGAATGGGTGATCATTTACTGGGCTGCGTTCACCATTAGCACTCAAAACATAAATAGGCTCTTGCTGCATTAATGCTTTTAGCTTTTCTGCTAATGATGATTTACCACCGCCAACAGGGCCGAGTAAATACAAGATTTGCTTCTGCTCTTCTAAACCTTGAGAGGCATGTTTTAGATAAGAGACTATTTGCTCTATTGCCTCTTCCATACCATAAAAATCTTTAAAGGCTGGATATCTGTTGATGACTCGATTTGAAAATATTCGACTCAACCTAGGATCTGTTGCGGTATCTACCTCTTCAGGGGTGCCTATAGCACTGAGTAACCTTTCAGAAGCGCTCACATAAGCAAGTTTATTTTCTTTACAAAGGTTCAAAAACTCCTGCAAGCCAAACTCTTCTTGCTGAGCTTGTTCGTAACGTGCTTGATAATGTTGAAAAATAGTCATAACCATCTCCGTAAGCTTGAGTTTAAAAACTACCTAAAGTAAATTTTTTAAGTCCTAATTTAAGATTAGTTGCTTTGGCTGATTTTGCTAATAAAAAGTGCAAATAAATCTTTTTATTGCTTAGTTAAAGTCATAAATCAAGTTGAATAAATGCTTATTTTAAAAGCCATTTTATTTGTGAAAGTGAAAATTTGTTAAATCGAATTTTCTTGCCTACACTCATTTTATCTGCATTTGCAATATATTCTTGCTTAATAATAACTAGAAGGTAGCTATGGACTTTTTTAAAACATTATCGGTGCGTTATAAAATACTTTTGATACCAATTGTTGGAGCATTGGGATTTTGTATCTATTTAGCAATCACTCTGGTTGCTATGTCAAATATAGTCACTCAACTAGATGGAGCTTATCGTATTGAGTATCAGCTATTACAAACTTCTGAATACAGTTTAGTTAAGTTGGATAAAATTAAAGAAACACTCGGAAATGCTGCAACTATGGGAGAGGCTGATTTATTAAGTACTGCTAATAAATATGCCCAAGAAACACGCGAAAAACTTAAACAAAATATTCAATCAGATAAAGAGAATGCTAGCTCGTTACGTTCGTTATTAAATGATTTTAATAACTATTACCAATTAGCCTATGCGCTTTCAAAAGAGATGGTAGATGGTACAGCCGATTTTGCTACTCTAGGTCAACGTAGCCAAGAAATGTCAACTAAACTAACTAGCTTGCAAGATAAACTCAATAATTTTCGTAGTCAACGCTACCAATCTTTTACTCAAGCTTTTGAATCAGTTAATGATGAAGCTGACTCAACATCCTCTACGGGTATGATTGTAGGGGTTATCACTATAATAGCTTTATTTGCTGTTGCCATTCCTGTTGCTAGAACCATTAGCTCTAATTTAACTGACATTATTGATTCAATGAAAGATATTGCCCAAGAAAATGGCGATTTAACGGTTCGACTATCGACAACAAGTCAAGATGAAATGGGAGATTTAGTATTGTGGTTTAATAGTTTTATTGAAAAATTACAAGGGGTTATTAAAAATGTAGTTGATACTGCCTTACCACTGGCAGATACGGCGAGTAATCTTTCAAAGCTTTCTCATAGCACTATTGAGTCTTTTAACCGCCAATCTGACAGTGTTACTCAATCACGACAATCGGTTGAAGAAATGAGCCACAGTGTCGCTGAAATAACAACTAATGCTGCCGATGCTGCCGATGCAGCTAAAAATGCTAATACCGAGGCTGAAAAAGGTAAAGAAGTTGTTGAGCAAACAGTCACAGGGATAAGGGATTTAGCTGAAAACGTCACCCAAGCAGCAGAAACTATTAACCAACTGCAAGAAGACACTAACAGAGTAAATGTTGTACTAGAAGTTATTCGTGGCATCGCAGAACAAACTAACTTGTTAGCTTTAAATGCTGCTATTGAAGCAGCACGTGCCGGTGAACAAGGGCGAGGCTTTGCGGTTGTCGCAGATGAAGTTAGAAACTTAGCTTCACGTACGCAGGAATCAACAGAAGAAATTAATCAAATGCTGGGACAGTTGCAAGGAGCGGCTAAAAAAGCCGTGGCTATGATGGAAAACTCTCGCGCAAGTGTTGAAGAAAGCGTTAAATCAGCAAATGAAGCTGGCGATAGCTTGGTGGTGATTACTGACACAGTAAATACGATTGCAGATATGAATGGTGCTATCGCTGTCGCGACAGAAGAGCAGCATCAGGTTTCTGGTTTAATGGTTGGTCATGTAGAAGATATTCAAGCGCGTGCAGATGAAGCCTCATCTGCTTCAAATGAAGTTGCAGGTGTTAGTGAACAATTGACTAATTTAGCTTCTGAATTAGAGGCTGTAGCGCGTCAATTTAAAGTTTAAAACATTTTTGACAAACAAATTAAATATTAAAAACAATGAATAAGCACTGCGGAGTAAATATGAAAAATATACATAAAGCATTGGTTCTTTCAAGTGTAATTATGGCAGGTAGTACTCAAGCTGAAATTACTTTTAACGGTTTTGCATCCATTGTAGGTGGCATAACAACGTCAAGCGATGAAACTTTATATAGTTATGATGATACTTTTAATTTTGCACCGGACTCATTATTAGCATTACAAGCGAGTAGTGATTTAGGTGAAGGACTAAGTGTAACAACGCAAATATTAGCCCGAGGGGAAAATGATTGGGATCCTGATTTTGAATGGGCTTATATTGCTTATAATGCAAGTGATGATTTACGCATATTAGCAGGGAGGCAGCGTGTACCTTTTTACATGTATTCAGATTTTCTCGATGTCTCGTATGCTTACCCATGGATAGAGCCACCCGCTGGCGTATATAGTTTGCAGTTTTCTACTTTTGATGGAATAGGAGCAATGTATAATACCAGTATTGGTAGTTTTGATTCCTCTGTACATCTAATTTATGGTGGTAATACCACTGATTTATCAATTGCTGGAGCACTCCAAAACTCTAGATTGAAAAACCTCATGGGCGGAGCTTGGACTCTTACTCGTGACTGGTTGACATTGCGAGCAGCATACTTTCAAGCAGACATGTTTATAGATGTTCCTCCTATTGAACCTTTAGCTGCTGGTTGGGCTGCTGCTGGATTTCCAGAAATAGGAGATAAGCTTAAAGTTGATGACGACAAAGGGGCTTTTACCGAGCTTGGTTTTCAAATTGATTACAATAATATTCTAGTTATAGGGGAGTACACTCTCTTAGAACTTAACGATACGCTATTAGCAGACGAAGCTAATTCATACTTCTTGATGGGGGGGTATCGATTTGACAATATCCTTGTTCATGCAACCTATGGTTGGGATGATAGCAGTAAAAGTAGAATAACAAATGGTGTTCCTGAAATAGCACCTCTTCTACCGCTTCTTATTCCTACTAACGGCCAAACAGACGGTGAAGCTTCAGATTCTAGCTATATTACTTTGGGTCTTAGATGGGACTTTCACGACTCTGCTGCTTTGAAATTTGAATACACTTCCTATAGTGATGATCTTAACAGCAATAATGACGCAGGTTTATTTAGAACGGCCCTTGTCACTGTTTTTTAAACTCGGTAATTAAAGTAAAGGAATTTAATCATGAACAAGTTATTTAGAACAGCACTTGTTACTGTTTTTTAGGAGTTATAATGAATATTATTAAAAGTAAATTTTTATTATCTATATTAGCTTTACTGTTTAGTACCTCATCTTTAGCGGGAGTTTCTGTTATTGTTAATTCTGCTAATGGAGCAGCAATTGATGAAGGTGATTTATCACGTATCTTTTTGGGGAAAGTAAAAAAATTCTCAACGGGAGATAAAATTACTATTGTTAATTTAAAATACAAACAAGCAACAAGAAATGAGTTTGAAAAGAAAGTATTAAATAAAAGTGCAAGCCAAGTGAAAGCTTATTGGTCTAAATTAATGTTTTCAGGTAAAGGTAAGCCGCCAAAAGAGTTAGCAAGTGATAAAGATATTTTAGCTTTTGTGGCTAAAACCCCTGGAGCTATTGGTTATGTGGCTGATGGAAGTGTTGATGATTCAGTGAAAGTTATTAAATCTTTTTAATATTATTTGAAAAGTGGGTAAAGGATAAAAACGAGCATTATTGCTCGTTTTTATCTTTAAGATGAATAGTTATGACGTAGAGCCATAGACGGTAAGAAACTTGTGATCACAAATTATATATTAAGAAAAGTTTGCTTGCGCGAAATCCCAGTTAGCTAATGCCCAAAAAGCTTCCATATATTTAGGACGTAAATTACGGTAATCAATGTAATAAGCATGTTCCCATAAATCAACAGTAATAAGAGGGGTTACGTTGCTGTCTGTTAATGGTGTTGCTGCATTAGAAGTATTAACAATAGCTAAACTGCCATCAGCATTTTTAACTAGCCAAGTCCAGCTTGAGCCAAAGTTATTCACTGCGCTATCGACAAATTTAGCTTGGAACTCTGCAAAAGAGCCAAAACTTGCAATAATGGCATCAGCTAATGCGCCTTTAGGTTCACCACCACCATTTGGGCTTAAACTATTCCAATAAAAGGTATGATTCCAGATTTGAGCGGCGTTATTGAAAATGCCAGCAGAAGAGTTTTTAACTATTTCTTCTAAAGACTTATTAGCGAATTCAGTGCCTTCAATTAATCCATTTAATTTTACTACATAAGTGTTGTGATGCTTGCCATAGTGAAACGATAATGTTTCAGCTGAAATATGAGGTTCAAGTGCATTTTGTTCGTAAGGTAATGCCGGTAATTCAATTGCCATTGTGCTCTCCAGTTTTTAGTTAAAAAGTATAGTTTTAAATGGTACAGGGTATTTGTGAATAAAGAGTGTATTTTAAGATAAAACTTGAGTAAAATACTCAAGTATTAAGTTTTATACTATATTGATTCAATATTTCGATCAATTAGTTTAATCAATTACTTTGAACAATTAGGGTATAGGATTTTTTTAGCTACTTTTCAAGTAGGTAAAGTTTATTTTAGTATTTATTACCTTGAGTTGATTATTTGATTGAATGGAATTGAAAAATTAAATTTTGACTCCATTTTACTTCAATACAAGTATTTTAAGAGCAGCATTAGCTAAATACAATTCAATATAATGAGTATTATTTATAGAGGTTACTATGGAAACTATTGAACGAATAAAAGAACAAATTAGTGACAACACAGTATTGTTGTATATGAAAGGCTCGCCAAAATTGCCAAGTTGTGGTTTTTCTTCACAGGCATCACAAGCATTGATTTCATGTGGTGAACAATTTGCTTATGTTGATATTTTACAAAATCCTGATATTAGAGCTGAATTACCAAAATATGCTGATTGGCCTACTTTCCCACAACTTTGGGTAGAAGGTGAGTTAGTAGGCGGTTGCGACATTATTTTAGAAATGTTTCAACAAGGTGAATTGCAAACTTTAGTTAAAGAAGCTGCCGCTAAAAATGCAGCTGAAGGCACAAACGCCGAATAACTTTTTATTAGATAAACAAATTAATTATTGAAATTTTGTAAATAAGCACAATAATCAGTTGTGATTATTTATTTTTCAACAACCCATTTTCTCATTAATAATAGCAAATAACGGAGCATAAAATGAGCGTATTAGTAGGTCGTCAAGCACCAGATTTTACTGCAGCAGCAGTGTTAGGTAGTGGTGAAATTGTTGATAGTTTTACTTTAAGTGAAGCAATTAAAGGTAAAAAAGCGGTAGTATTTTTCTATCCATTAGATTTTACTTTTGTATGTCCATCTGAGCTGTTAGCTTTTGATCACCGTATGGAAGACTTCAAAAGCCGTGGTGTTGAAGTGATTGGTGTTTCTATTGATTCACAATTCTCACATAACGCATGGCGTAACACAGCAGTAAATGACGGTGGTATTGGCCCAGTTCAATACACTTTAGTTGCTGATGTTAAACATGAAATTTGTCAAGCCTACGATGTTGAACACCCTGAAGCTGGCGTTGCATTTCGTGGTTCGTTCTTAATTGATGAAGAAGGCAATGTTCGTCATCAAGTAGTGAATGACTTACCATTAGGTCGTAATGTTGATGAAATGTTACGTATGGTTGATGCTTTACAATTCCACCAAGAGCACGGTGAAGTTTGTCCAGCAGGCTGGAACAAAGGTGATAAAGGTATGACCGCATCACCAGACGGTGTTGCTGCTTACTTAGCAGATAATGCAGACCAACTATAATTTGTAGGTCGTATTTCAGTGCGACAAAGCAAGCTATAAGTTAAAAACCGCGCAAGCGGTTTTTTTATGTCTACAACTTGTCGCTTGCTACTGGAACTAGCGGCCAGCCACCTAAATCATGCCATTTATTAACAATATGACAATATAACTCGGCAGTTTTTATTGTGTCGTACAATGCTGAATGCGCTTCATTATTATTAAAGTCTATTTCTGCTGCTTCACAGGCCTTTGCCAAAACAGTTTGCCCTAACGCCAATCCAGCCAGTGTTGTCGTGTCGAAACTAACAAAAGCATGAAAAGGGCTACGTTTAATTTTACAGCGTGTTGTTGCTGCATTTAAAAAACCTAAGTCAAAAGCTGCATTATGGGCAACAATTATGGCGCGTTGACAACCAGCAAGTTTCATTTTTTTTCTAACTAATTTGAATAATGCTTTTAACGCTTCTTCTTCATCAACAGCACCTCGTAGCGGATTAGTCGGGTCAATACCAGTAAACTCTAAGGCCTTGGGCTCAAGGTTTGCACCCTCAAAAGGATTGACATTAAACTGTATAGTTTCATCAATTGAAAATTTTCCAGTGCTCTCATCTAAAGACAAAACCGAAGCGGCTATTTCTAATAAGGCATCAGTTTGCGCATTAAAACCGGCCGTTTCAACATCAATTACCACAGGGAAGTAACCTCGAAAGCGCTGAGCAAAAAGTGGCTTGTCTGAGGTTGTTGATTTTATATCGTTTTCTTTATTTTTATCGGTATTCGCTAAGCTTTCTGACATGTGATTTGAAATAGGGTAGTTGAGTAACAAAGTTAGTTTAATTATCTCAGAAAAAAGCTAAGTAAGATAATTTAATTTGGTTAGGTAAATTGTTAACGCATAATTGACAAAAAATGCTAAAGTTACTGAAGACTAAGCCGATACAAAATATAGCCAATTATTAACTTTGTGTAAAACTATGAAAGTACACTCTTTTACAACTGATAAGCCTCTTGTTGAGGCAACCCCTTATTATGCTTTAATCATTAGGGTGTTTTTGGTTGTAGTTGTGTTTTTTAACTTGTTTATGAGCGATGCACAGGCAAGTATTCGTCAATATGGCGCTGATTTAAGTAGTTCACAATGGCAACTCGCCAATAATTCTCGCTTACAGTGCACATTAGCGCATCAAATACCCCATTATGGCCAAGCAAGATTTTCAGCGAAGGCGAGTAGAGAACTCAATATGGAGTTTGAACTTGACATGATGCTTTTACCTGACAGCTATTCTCTTGCTCAAGTTCGAAGTGAGTCTCCTAAATGGCGTCCAGGCTATAGTGGTAGGGTGTTAGCTGATATGAAACTCTATAAGCAATTTAATCCTAGCTTACCTAAAAAAGTCGCTTGGACTATGTTAAGCGAATTAGAGCAGGGGATGAGCCCAACATTTTATTATAACGATTGGTATAGCAAGCAAGATAAAATATCTGTTGGTTTATCAACAGCACGTTTTAAAGGTGCTTACCAAAACTTTGTTGCTTGTGTTGGCAATTTACTCAATTACAGTTTTGATGATATTGCTTATACCGTTTTAAATTACCAATCAAACAGTAATAAATTTACTAAAGCATCACAACGACGTATTGATATGATCAGAGAATACTTAAGCTTAGATCCTGATCTTGAGTTAGTACTTGTTAATGCCTATTCAGATAGTTACGGTGGCCGTTGGTCTAACTTTAAACTCTCAGAGAAACGTGCATTAAAAGTGCGTGATTATTTTGTTAAAAATGGTATTGACGCTAACCGTATAGAAGCAAAAGGCTATGGTGAAAAACGCCATATAGCTTCCAATAATACAACCCTTGGGCGTGGTAAAAACCGTCGAGTAGTTATTCAAATGCAAAAGCTGTAGCTTAAGCATTACAATCAGTCATAAAAAATATTTGCAATATGCTGATAAATTGTTGAATAGGTCTGTTGATTCGAAGTAATCTACAGACCTTTTTTGTATCTTGTTAGGATTATCTAAATGAAAATTTTTAAGCGATATATATTGTTAGCTTTGTTAACCGTATCGCAATTGGTCGCTACCGCTACAGCAAGTGAGCATGTTTTAAATGACGCTTATACTTATGCCAACTATGATCAAGTGATCACCACACACTTATATTTAGATTTAGCGGTCGATTTTGATGAAAAAGCTTTATCAGGCTTTGCTGAATTATCACTAAAGTGGCTTAGTAATGATACCAATACGGTAATTTTAGATACCCGTGATCTCGTTATCCATAAAGTGCTTGCCCAAAATAACCAAGGACAATGGCGAAAAGCGAGTTTTGAGCTAGCAAAACGTGATGGTGTTTTAGGCGCTAAATTAACAATTAACGCGCAGTTTAAAGCTAAAAAATTACGTGTTTATTATAACTCAACTGAAAAAGCATCAGGCTTACAGTGGTTATCTGCACAGCAAACTGCCGGTAAAAAGAAACCATTTTTATTTAGCCAAAACCAAGCGATACATGCACGTTCTTGGATTCCTATTCAAGATACACCAAGTGTTCGTGTAACTTATAACGCGCGAATTACCACTGACAAAGACTTATTAGCGGTGATGAGTGCGAATAATGTACCTGATACAAAGCGTGATGGTGACTATTCTTTCTCAATGCCACAAGCGATACCTCCCTATTTGATTGCTATTGGTGTTGGTGATTTACAATTTAAAGCAATGAGCCATCAAACGGGAATTTATGCTGAGGCTAGTATTTTAGATGCAGCTGTAGCAGAGTTTGATGATACTCAGGCGATGATTGATAAAGCTGAAAAAATGTATGGTAAATACCGTTGGGGTCGCTACGATTTATTAATTTTGCCTCCTAGCTTTCCTTTTGGCGGCATGGAGAACCCACGTTTGTCATTTATCACGCCAACCGTTATCGCCGGTGATAAAAGCTTAGTTAACTTAATTGCTCATGAGTTAGCTCATTCTTGGTCTGGCAACTTAGTAACTAATGAAAGCTGGCGTGACCTTTGGTTAAACGAAGGTTTCACCAGTTATGTTGAAAACCGTATTATGGAAGAGGTATTTGGTGAAAATCGAGCCATGATGGAGCAAGCGCTTGATGCTCAAGGCTTAAACTATGAAATTGCCGAGTTAGCACCGGGTGACACCCAACTTTATATTGACTTAAAAGGCCGTGATCCTGATGATGCCTTTTCAGGCGTACCTTACACTAAAGGTCAGCTATTCTTAATTTATTTAGAGAAAAAATTTGGTCGTGATCGCTTTGATGCATTTGTATTGGAATATTTTGACAGTCATGCCTTTCAAAGTTTAGGTACGGCAAATTTTGTTAAATATTTAAAAACAAATTTAACTCATAAGTACCCTAATATTGTTAACGATGATGAAATCAATGAATGGATTTATGAACAAGGTTTACCAACTTATGTGCCAAAACCGACTTCAACAGCGTTTAGTACAATCAACCAACAAATATCACAATGGTTAAATGATGAGGTTGAATTAGCTCAACTACCGACTGCAAGTTGGACATTGCATGAGTGGCTGCATTTCATAAATAACTTGCCTATTGATATAAACACTGCACGTATGACAATACTTGATCAGCAGTTTAATTTAACTCATAGCCGCAACGCAGAAATTGCTCATGCATGGTACTTGTTATCAATACGTGCGGGTTATAATGCAGTACTCCCTGCCATGGCTGACTATTTAGTTGCTATTGGCCGTCGTAAACTCATAGTGCCTTTGTATAAGGAATTAGCGCAAACAGAGCAAGGTAAAGCGTGGGCATTGAAAGTATACCAACAAGCACGCCCAGGTTACCATGGCTTAGCCCAAGGGACTGTTGATGGAATTCTAAAAAAATAATATAAGCTTGTTATTAATTTTAAAAAAAAAGGCTCATTAGAGCCTTTTTTGTTGATATAATACTGATAATTATATTAATCGTATTCATTTCTTTTTAGAGGCTCTGTAGATGTCGGAAGCTGAAAACCGCCCAACAAATTTTATTCGTCAAATTATCGATGCTGATCTTGCCAGTGGTAAGCATACTTCAATACAAACACGCTTTCCGCCTGAGCCTAATGGTTTCTTGCATATTGGTCACGCTAAAGCTATTTGCTTAAATTTTGGCATTGCCCAAGATTATAATGGTTTATGTAACTTACGCTTTGATGATACTAATCCGGAAAAAGAAGATATTGATTATGTACATGCCATTGAAAAAGATGTGCGGTGGCTAGGTTTTGAGTGGGCGGGTGACGTTCATTATTCATCAGATAATTTTGAACAATTACATAGCTATGCTGTTGAATTAATCGAGAAAGGTTTAGCTTATGTTGATTTCTTAGACAGTGAACAAGCAAGAGAATATCGCGGTACATTAAACAAACCGGGTAAAAATAGCCCATATCGTGATACCAGTGTAGAAGAAAACTTAAACTTATTTGAAAAAATGCGTAATGGTGATTTCAAAGAAGGCGAATGCTCACTGCGCGCTAAAATAGACATGAGTTCAAGCTTTATGTGTATGCGTGACCCAATTATCTATCGAGTACGTTTTGCTCATCATCATCAAACGGGTGATAAATGGTGCATTTATCCAATGTACGATTTTACTCACTGTTTATCTGATGCCATTGAAGGTATTACACATTCTATTTGTACGTTAGAGTTTCAAGATAATCGCCGTTTATATGATTGGGTTATTGATAATGTTTCTGTGCCGGTTAAGCCTCATCAATATGAATTTTCGCGTTTAAACCTTGAATACACGTTAATGAGTAAGCGTAAACTAAATACTTTAGTAGAAGAAAAGCTTGTTGATAGTTGGGATGATCCTAGAATGCCAACTATCGCTGCCTTTAGACGTCGTGGTTATACACCAGCATCAATGAGGGAGTTTGCCAAACGTATTGGTGTTACCAAAATGGAAAATACCGTTGAGATGAGTGTACTTGAAGCTTGTATTCGTGAAGATTTAAATGACAATGCGCCAAGAGCTATGGCAGTGCTTGATCCTATTAAATTAGTGATTGAGAACTACCCTGCTGATAAAGCCGAAGAGTTAACAGTTAAAAATCATCCTAGCGATGAAAGCCAAGGCACTCGCATTGTACCCTTTAGTCGCGAGCTTTTTATTGAAGCAGAAGATTTTAAGGAGGAAGCAAATAAAAAGTACAAGCGTTTAGTTATTGATAAAGCCGTACGTTTACGTGGCGCTTATGTAGTAACTGCTACGCGATGTGATAAAGATGAGAACGGCAAGATAACGACAGTTTACTGTAACTACCTTGAAGATACTTTAGGTAAAAACCCAACGGATGGTACTAAACCTAAAGGTGTTATTCACTGGGTAGACGCCGATAAATCCCTTAATGCGACTGTGCGTTTATATGATCGACTGTTTACTGTGCCAAATCCGGCTGCAGCAGAGGATTTTCATCAGGTGATAAACCCTGAGTCTTTAGTGGTTATTGAAGCAGCAAAAGTAGAGCCGTCATTAGCAACAGCAAAAGCTGAGCAAGCATATCAATTTGAACGCCAAGGTTATTTTTGTTTAGATAACGACATTAAAAATACGGGCGATTTAATTTTTAATCGTACCGTTGGCTTACGTGATACTTGGGCTAAAATATCTAAGTAGTTTTTGGTCATTTAATAATAAAAATCCTGTCACTTAGCAATAAGTACAGGATTTTTTTGTACAGGGATGTAGTTATCCAGCAATGCCATGGATGGCAAGGAGCGGATTTGTACAGAAATGTAGTTATCCAGCGATGCTTTAATATGTTTGTGAAAAGCACCTTAAAACAACAATCTTAAGGTAGCATGGCTACAGACTTTGGTGTAAAATCACCCTCATTTTTTAAGTCTATTTACTAAACGTTAATTTTGTATTTTACAAAGATCGTTTTTAGTCCCGTTTTAGAGGAAATCATGAGTTTAGACACCACCACCATAGATGGCATTGTTGCACAGGCAACAACTGCCATTAATGAAGCTAGCGATCCTAATGCACTTGATCAAGTGCGTGTAAATTTTTTAGGTAAAAAAGGTTTGTTTACTGAGCAAATGAAGGGCTTAGGTAAATTACCCAAAGAAGAAAAGCCTAAAATGGGGCAAATCATTAATATTGCCAAACAAGCTGTGCAAAAATTATTAACAGAGCGTGGTGAGTTATTACGTGCTGAAGAAATAGCTCAAAAACTTGCCGCAGAATCTATTGATGTCACCTTGCCAGGTCGAGGTACTGAATTGGGTGGTTTACATCCTGTCTCTCGCACTATAGCGCGCATTGAAAGTTTTTTTGGCGATTTAGGTTTTGAAGTCAAAGCAGGCCCTGAAGTTGAAGACGATTATCACAACTTTGATGCCTTGAATATTCCAGAGCATCATCCTGCAAGACAAGATCACGATACTTTTTATTTTAACCCTAAGTTAGTGTTACGTACGCAAACCTCAGGTGTACAAATTCGTACTATGGAAGTGGAAAAACCGCCCCTTAGAATTATTTCTCCGGGTAAAGTCTATCGTAATGATTATGACCAAACGCATACGCCAATGTTTCACCAAGTTGAAGGTTTGATGGTTGATAAAGGTGTTAGCTTCACTCACCTTAAAGGTATTTTGCACGACTTCTTACATCACTTTTTTGAAGAAGAAGTAGAAATTCGTTTCCGTCCATCATACTTCCCATTTACTGAGCCTTCGGCTGAAGTGGATATTATGGGTAAAAATGGTAAATGGTTAGAAGTATTAGGTTGTGGCATGGTTCATCCTAATGTACTTAAAAGTGTTGGTATAGACCCTGAGGTTTATACAGGTTTTGCTTTTGGTATGGGCGTTGAGCGCTTAACTATGCTTCGTTATGGCGTGAATGACTTACGTTCATTCTTTGAAAACGATCTTCGCTTCTTAAAACAGTTCAAGTAGGAAACCACAAATGAAATTTAGTGAATCTTGGTTACGTGAGTGGGTAAATCCTGCACTTTCATCTGATGAATTAGCTCATCAAATAACTATGGCTGGTCTTGAAGTTGACGGCGTCGAGCCTGTTGCTGGCGAGTTTAGTGGTGTTATTATTGGTGAAGTGGTTGAATGTGGCCCCCACCCAGATGCGGATAAGTTGCAAGTGACAAAAATCAGCCTTGGCGATTACAGCTCTGATAAAATCGAAAAGGGCGCATTAGTTGATATCGTTTGTGGTGCTAAAAATTGCCGCTTAGGTTTAAAAGTAGCTGTTGCAACGGTTGGCGCGGTTTTACCGGGTAATTTTAAAATTAAGAAAGCCAAATTACGTGGTGTTGTGTCAAATGGTATGCTTTGTAGTGAATCTGAAATCGGTTTAAGTGATAGCTCTGACGGTCCTTCTGCTGGAATAATGGAATTAGCACAAGATGCGCCGCTTGGTACTTGCGTACGTGAATATTTAGATTTAAATGATGTCACTATTGATGTCGATTTAACGGCTAATCGCGGTGATTGTTTAGGTCTTAAAGGCTTAGCGCGCGAAGTTGGTGTTTTAAACTCTCAAAGTGTTACAGAACCTGAAATAACAGCCGTAGTGCCAAGCATTGATGATGTGTTAGCCATTAATATTGAAGCAGGACAAGCGTGCCCACGCTATTTAGGACGTGTAATTAAAGGCATCAACCCTAATGCGCAAACACCGTTGTGGATGGTTGAGAAACTTCGTCGCTGCGGTACTCGCTCAATAGAACCTGTGGTTGATGTTACTAACTATGTGTTACTTGAACTTGGTCATCCAATGCATGCTTTTGATTTAGCTAAAATTGATGGCAGTATCAATGTTCGCTTTGCTAACAAAGATGAAAAACTGACCTTGTTAGATGAAAACGAAGTGACGTTAAAAGATAAAACTTTAGTGATTGCTGATGATGCTAAAGCGCTTGCCATTGCCGGAATTTTTGGTGGTTTAGAGTCTGGTGTAACAAGCAATTCAACTGATATCTTTTTAGAAAGTGCTTTCTTCGCGCCATTAGCTATTTTAGGTAAGGCGCGTCAGTATGGTTTACATACCGATGCATCACATCGCTATGAGCGCGGCATTGACCCAACATTGCAACATGATGCCATGGAACGTGCAACGCAATTGTTGTTAGACATTGTTGGTGGTCAAGCTGGCCCTATAGTAGAAGCTCAATCAGTAGAGAATATCCCACAAACTAAAGCGGTTAGTTTACGCCGTGAACAATTAGATGGTCGTATTGGTCATCATATTGAAGATAAGCAAGTCACTGAAATATTAACCCGTTTAGGGTTTGATGTTAGCGAAACAGGTGAGGGTAAGACTAAAGTATGGCAAGTTGTTGTACCTGCTTATCGCTTTGATATTAAAATCGAAGTTGATTTAATTGAAGAAGTTGCCCGTATTTATGGTTACAACAATATTCCTAATACCTCACCAAAAGCTACCTTGAAAATGGTGGGGAAAAAAGAGCGAAATATTGAGTTAACTAAATTAAAACAAACCTTGGTTAACCGCGATTATCAAGAAGCGATAACTTATAGTTTTGTTGATCCTAAAGTGCAAAGTTTACTGCACCCTAATGAAGCAACTATGGTGTTACCGCACCCTATTTCTTCTGAAATGTCAGAAATGCGCTTAAGTTTATGGACAGGCTTACTGCAATCAGTTGCTTATAATCAAAACCGTCAGCAATCTCGTGTACGTTTATTCGAAACAGGTTTGCGTTTTGTACCTGATGAAAGTGCTGAAAATGGCGTTCGTCAACAAAATATGATTGCGGGTGTTATTAGCGGTAACCGTGTTGATGAGCACTGGGGTATAGAAAAAGCGGCTACCGATTTTTATGATATTAAAGGCGATGTAGAAGCACTTTTATCATTAACCTGTGATACTAATGCTTATGAATTTTCAAAAGCTGAAGTTGCAGCTTTACACCCAGGTCAAACGGCTAAAATTACAAAAAATGGTCAATTAGTGGGTTTTGTTGGCGCCTTACATCCTGAATTAGAAAGAAAATTAGGATTAAATGGTCGAACATTAATTTTTGAGCTATTGTTAACTCAAGTATTAGAACAAAAATTGCCCGAAGCCTGTGCTGTATCTCGCTTTCCTGCAAATCGTAGAGACCTTGCAGTAGTAGTAAAAGAAGAAGTTGATGCAAAAAAAGTGTTACAACTTATTGAAAAGGTTGGCGGAAATTATTTAATTGATCTAAACTTGTTTGATGTATACCAAGGTCAAGGTATTGAAGATGGTTATAAAAGTCTTGCCATTGCCTTAGTATTACAAGATAACGATAAAACACTTGAAGAAAAAGACATCATCGATGTTATTGATCGAGTTGTTGAGTCATTAAAAACAGAGTTAAATGCATCACTGAGGGACTAAGCAATGGCGCTTACCAAAGCAGAAGTAGCAGAACATTTATTTGAAAAAGTTGGGCTGAGCAAGCGCGACGCAAAAGATATGGTTGAAATCTTTTTTGAAGAAATACGCGAAACCTTAGAAAGTGGTGAGCAAGTTAAGCTTTCTGGTTTTGGTAATTTCGACTTGCGTCAAAAAAGCGAACGTCCGGGCCGAAACCCTAAAACGGGTGAAGATATTCCAATTTCAGCTCGTAAGGTGGTAACCTTTAGACCGGGTCAAAAATTGAAAAGTCGTGTTGAAGACGGAAATAGCGACTAATTGTATTTATTAATTGTTTAGCCTTGCTATTTTGCACTACTAAAAATTAAGTTAAATCGACATTATAAAAAACACATTATCGCAGTGCGTTAGTGTGTTTTTTGCTTTTTAAATTGTACTGTTTTGAGCAGTTTTAATTAAAATCGAACTGAAATAACCTATGCGCCGCTCTAGTTACCCTGAAAACGAAGTTAGCTCTATCAATTGGCAAGCTTTTAAGCTTATTTTACCTTACTTGTTTGAATTTAAAACACGTATTGCCCTTGCCATGTTTTGCTTAGTACTCACTAAAATAGCCAGTGTTTATTTACCGTTCATTTTAAAAGATATTGTTGATACGCTAGATAAAAAAACGCCCGAAAGTTTGCAAGCACTGGTGGTTCCTTTTGGCTTAGTTGCCGCTTATGGTTTAGTGCGTTTATCTATTGTTGTTTTTGCTGAAATTCGCGATACCTTATTTGGTCGAGTTACTGAGCGTGCAATTCGTCGTATTGGTTTAAAAGTATTTCGTCATTTACACCAACTTGATTTAGACTTTCATTTAAACCGTCAAACGGGTGGTTTGTCCCGAGATATTGACCGGGGCACATCAGGCATTAGTTTTTTAATGCGTTTTATGGTTTTTAATATAGTGCCCACGCTACTTGAAATCACTATGGTAATAACCATATTGTTTGTCAATTATGGTGTTTGGTTTGCTGTTATAACCTTGGCATCAATTGTTATTTATATTGCGTATTCTGTTTATGCTACTGAGCTTCGTACCCGTTTTGTTCGCGCGGCTAATACAGCAGACTCTTCTAGTAATACCCGCGCTATTGATAGCTTACTCAATTATGAAACGGTCAAATATTTCACTAATGAAGATTATGAAGCACAAGCCTATGACGAGCAATTGAGCACTTGGGAACAGGCAAAAATAAAAAATAGATTGTCGTTGTTTGCATTAAATGGCGGACAAGCATTGATTATAGCAATGGCGATGACTGCAATGTTAGCGTTAGCAGCGGTAAATGTAAGTGAAGGTAAAATGACCTTAGGCGATTTTGTCTTGATCAATGCTTTTATGATGCAATTATTTATGCCGTTGAACTTTTTAGGCTTTGTTTATCGTGAAATAAAGGGCTCATTAGCTAATATCGAAAATTTATTTGGTTTATTAGATAAAACTCCCAAAGTACAAGATGTTGATCATGCCTGTGAGTTAAAAGTGAGCCAAGCAGATATTCACTTTGATGATATTCATTTTTCTTATCACAAAAACCGCGCAATTATTAAAGGCGTTTCTTTTAGTGTGACTGGTGGTCAAAAAGTTGCTGTGGTTGGTGAAAGCGGCTCTGGTAAATCAACTTTAGTTAAGTTGCTGTTTCGGTTTTATGATGTTAATCACGGGAAAATTACTATTGATGGGCAAAACATTAAAGACGTTAGCCAACATTCGTTAAGACATCATATTGGTATAGTGCCCCAAGATACTGTGCTATTTAATGATACTTTGTTTGCTAACGTAAATTATGGTGACCCACAGGCGAGTAAAGCGCAAGTAATGCAAGCAATAACCATGGCGCACTTAAATAAGTTTGTAGATAGCTTGCCTGAGGGCGTTGATACTATGGTAGGAGAGCGTGGTTTGAAGCTTTCAGGTGGTGAAAAACAACGCGTGGCGATTGCTCGAACCATTTTGAAAAATCCACAGGTTTTAGTCTTTGATGAAGCAACATCTTCACTGGATAGTCATTCAGAGCAAGCCATTTTAGCGGCAATTAATGAAGTGGCTAAAAATAGAACCAGCTTAGTGGTGGCGCACAGACTTTCAACGATTACTGATAGTGATAACATTATAGTCATGAGTGAAGGTGAAATTGTAGAGCAAGGTAATCATCAACAATTGTTAGCTTTGCAAGGAAAATACAGTAAAATGTGGCAACTACAACAATCAATACACTAGTAGGCGGGAATTTATTCGCGCAATAGCCAGATTTGCACTAACTATCTTTAATAAAGAACAATTAAATGAATGATAACACTAAAATATCTCCTACAGTTGCTGCCACCAAAGCATGGTTAAGCGACATTATTATTGGTCTTAATTTTTGCCCTTTTGCGAAAAAAGAGTTTGTTAATAATACCATTTGTTATCATGAATCTAATGCTGAACAAGTTAAAGTAGCGCTGCATGAGCTAATAGAGCAATGTCGTTATTTGCAAACCCACCCTGAACTTGAAACCACGTTAATTATTTATAACAATGGTTTTCGCAGTTTTGAACGTTATTTAGATCTAGTTGATTATGCTAATGACTTAATTGTAGATTCAGGTTTTGATGGCATTTTTCAATTAGCCAGTATGCATCCTGAGTATTGTTTTGATGGCGAAGATTATGATGATGCGAGTAATTTTACCAACCGTTCACCTTTTCCTATTATTCATATAATTCGCGAAGCGAGCATGGCTAAGGTGTTGTCTGTTTATAATGAACCAGAGAAGATCCCCGAAAGTAATATTGCTTTAGCCAATGAAAAAGGCGCAGATTATTTTAGAACAATTTTGACTTCTATACGTAACCGCCACAGCGAATAAACAAATTATGAATTATTTAGAACAGTTTTTTATTATTGCTGCTGTGCACTTACTTGCTGTGGCTAGTCCAGGGCCTGATTTTGCTATCATTTTGAAGCAAAGTATTCGCTATGACAGACGTACCGCCATTTTTACTAGTTTTGGTATTGCCACAGGAATTTTGTTGCATGTTACTTATTCATTAGTAGGTATAGGCTTGCTGATTGCCAGTGATGAACGGTTATTCACTGCGCTTAAATATATTGCCGCTAGTTATTTTTGTTATATTGCATGGCACAGCCTACAGGCGGAAAAACCTAATAATGACAGTAACGAGTATCAAGTTTCGAGTAGCAAAGAAATAAGCAATCAGGCGCCTTCAATTAAAAAAGCATTTTTCACCGGTTTTTTAATTAATGGGCTTAATGTTAAAGCAACGCTATTTTTTGTTAGTCTATTTTCTGTAATCATTGACCCAAAAACGCCTTTCTCCATAAAGCTTAGTTATGGTTTATACATGACCATAGCAACAGGTGTTTGGTTTGTTTTCTTATCTTATTTGTTAACACACCCTCGCATTCGATATTTTCTGCAAGTTAAGGGCTATATTCTTGATAGAGTGATGGGCGCGGTTTTATTATTACTTGCCGTGCAATTAGTGTTAAGTGATTTAAGTTAATTCAATTTTTCACCATAAGCATTATTTTTCAACTTCGGGTATAATACTCAATTTATTTCTCCTAATTTAAGTCTAAAAGGATTCTCGGTTTGCCTGAAAAAATTACTATTGTTCAAGTGGGCGGTAACATTGAAAGTGCGCTTAAAGGCGACTATCAAATTGATGTTAAGGCCATTTTAACTGAGGCTTGGCAGCAAACATTAAAAACGAGGTTGGCAATTAACCTTGGCTTGCTCTTTTCGTTATTGTTAGGTGTTTTAGTTTCTTTTATTGTCAGCAATTACCTTGGTGGTATTGAAGCTGTATTAGCTGATCCACAAGCAAGTATGCTGCTTAACGTTGTTGTTACTATTGCGGTGTGGCCCTTTGTTGGTGGTGTTGAAATGATGGGAGTTTTGCATGCAATAGGGATGAAAACTAATGCTAAAATGACGTTTTCTTTTTTTAAACGCGCCAGTTGGGTAGTGATATGTGCGCTTTTTACTTCTGTGCTTATTAGTTTAGGTTTTCAACTGTTGGTATTTCCAGGGATTTTTCTGGCGGTTACTTTATCTTTGACTATACCTTTGGTTATAGAGAAAAAAATGACGCCAATGAAAGCTATTATTTTATCTATTCAAACATTACGCTTTAAATTTTTATCGCTGTTTGTTTTGTATTTTATGTTATTTATGATGTTAGTAACCTTGTTTTTCCCATTAGCTTTATTGGTTGAATCAAGCTTTGCCCCGTTAGGTGTTATGATCACTCTTGTAGGGCTTTCGTTCCTTGCGCCACTTTTTTATAACGTTAAAGGTATTGTTTATCGTGAAATTTTTGGCGTAAGTTTAGCAACCAATGATTCATCACTAAAAGGAGGTCAAGCCTCTTTAAACTCATCAGATGCAAGCATAGAAAAGCTTAACTCTGATTCTGATGACACTTTTTCGGCGTAATTTAATAAAGCAATGGACTCTTTATGAAAAGCTCAACATTAATCAAAGGTGAATTATTACTATTTTTAGTTATTTTTTTGCTTGCCCCGTTTACCTTTTTAAAGCCGGCAAAAAAGCTTGAAATAGTAAATGAACAGCCTGTTAGTACAAAAGTTAGCATAAAACCAGCTGTTGAAAAAATTGTTGAACAGCCATTGCATAATGTTCAACTGCCCGATTTTTCAGCAATAAAAGACATTAAAACCAAAAAACAACGTTTTTTTGATTTTATGCGCCCAGCTGTTATCAGAGAGAATGCAAAATTATTAGCCAAAAGGGCAAAACTTGATGCTTGGTTAGAAAAAATATCGCTAGGCTTATCGTTAACAGATGATGAGTTAGTGGTACTTGCTGATTTAGCGAAAAAATATCGAGTTAACGTCAATGCATCAGAGTTACAGCAGGTAAATGAGTTATTAGTGCGCATTGATATAGTTCCAGCTCCTTTAGTATTGGTACAAGCCGCTAATGAATCTGCGTGGGGTACATCACGTTTTTCTCGAATTGGTTTGAACTTTTTTGGTATTTGGTGTTATCGCCAAGGCTGTGGCATGGTGCCCGGTGGCAGAAATACAGGTGCCAAACATGAAGTTGCCGCTTTCAAAAGTTTAGATGACGCGGTGGCTCGTTATTTTCATAACCTTAATTCAAATAATGCTTACCGTGTTTTTAGAACCATTCGTTTTGAATTAAGATCGCAACAGCAAGCCTTAAACCCTGAAATTTTAGCAACAGGCTTGTTACCCTACTCAGAGCGTGGCGTAGAGTACGTTATTGATATTTCTAAAATGCTCAGACATAACCAACAATATTTTACCAATGAAGTATCAAGCTCAGAAGTGGGTGTGGGAGATTAAGGCATTAAGGTAGAGATGAACGTCATTCCTAGGGCGAGGCTAGAGAAAACCTAGCTTAGAAACCTAGAACCCAAAGATTATTTTACTTCTACCACATTTAATTCATTTGCATGATTGTTTTTTGGTTCGAAATCATGACTTATTTCGCTTTCATCAAAAGCCAAATCACCGCCGTTTATCACCCCAGAAGTGCTATCAATAGTTTTAAAATCGAATAGCTTGCTGTCACAAAGGTGTGAAGGCACAATATTTTGCATAGCCGTAAACATAGACTCAATTCTACCAGGCGATTGTTCATGCCACTCATGTAACATACGTTTTATGTTTTGACGCTGTAAATTAGGTTGTGAGCCGCATAAGTTACAAGGAATAATGGGAAATTGTTTTAATTGACCATATTGAATTAACTCACTTTCTTTACAAAAAGCCAGTGGGCGAATAACAACATGCTCACCATTGTCAGAAACAAGTTTAGCTGGCATCGCTTTCATTTTTCCACCATAAAACATATTGAGCATTAAGGTTTCAATCATGTCATCGCGATGATGGCCTAAGGCTATTTTAGTAGCACCTAAGTTTTTAGCCGTTTTGTATAATACCGCGCGGCGTAATCTTGAGCATAAACTACAAGTGGTTTTACCTTCAGGAATTTTATCTTTTACTATTGCATAGGTGTCTTCTTCAATAACGTGATACTCAATGCCTAAGCTGTCTAAATATTGCGGCAGAATATGTTCAGGAAAGCCCGGTTGTTTCTGATCTAAATTTACTGCTATAAGGTCAAAACTAATGGGCGCAGATTCTTTTAATTTCATTAAAATACTAAGTAGTGCGTAACTGTCTTTGCCTTAAGTGCAATATTTTTATTAAAATAAGTTTAAATAATTAGTTTATCCGTTATAACTTCTGTCTTTTGTGACTTGAAAAAGTTTCTGAAAATAGTGGTAAATAGAAACTTTATTGTTCCATGGTGAAAATATCACTATTTTCAATATAAAATAGTTTCCATTTTAGGTCTATAAAACTTGTTCACATTTTAAACTATCACTCATCAAGTAAATTTGGATTGGTGTAATTTAGAAGCAACATGTTTATCAGACTTCAGATTAATAAGAACTACAAACTATTTAGAACAATAGATTGCAATTCAATCTTCGATATATAGTTCATTAATTGAGACTTTAAGAACTTGTGAGAAGTGTTTTACCTCTATATCTGTAACTCTTCTAACATTAGATTCTATTTTAGCTAAAGTGCTACGAGTAATATTCCATTGAATTAACTGACATTTAGCGACGAGAACCTCTTGTGTCCATGCTTTGTCTTCTCTTATTCGTTTAATATTTCTTCCAATTATATTCATAACATCATTTGCTCCGATATCGGAGCTTGATTGTCACAAATAAAAACCCTAAAATTGCTCTGATATCGGAGCAGATAACATTACTTTGAGGTTTTTTTGAAAATAGACGTTTTTGTGGCACAAATAATTAAAGCGCCAAATTTTGATAATTTCTCAACTAGCGATGTCAGGTCATCTTATATCACTTTGAAAAATGACCCTTCCTTAGACCCAGTTGTTGTAAGAAGAAAGCTTTATGCTGAACTGCTAAAGCTTGTAAACAAAGGCTGGTTAAAGAAAGTAAATGTAAATAAAAAAAGAGCAACACGCTTTGTTAAAACTGATTTGTTTGATCCCTGTTTTCTGAGTGAAATTAATGCTGATGACTCTAATTTAATGGCAACTGAGGAGAATAAGCATGAAAAATTATTTACCAAGTTGAATCAATATAAAGCTGAACTACTGTTGTATATCGGTGAATCTGAAGCATACAAAGAGCTTTATTCAGAGTTCCCTGAGTTAGTTGATGAACTACAACCACAATACAATAAAGCTAGAGACAATAATACGAGGATATTAGGGAAGATTAGAGCCATTGAGGGCTTGCTTAAGCAAGCTAAAGCAGAATAAAGAAGTAGAGAAAATATGAAACTAAGAAAATGGCAAGATGGATGTATCAATAAAGCATTAAAACAATACGTGAATGGCAATAGCCACTTTTTAGCCCTAGCTACACCAGGTTCAGGTAAAACCTTAATGGCATCTGAGTTGGCCAATCGGTTACTAAAGAAGAACATGATTGATTTAGTTATTTGTTTTTCACCTTCATCCATTGTATCTAAAGATTTCAGCCAAAGTTTGCAGTTGAGAATTAATGAACGGTTTGATGGTTTACTCGGGGCAAAAGGACATTCTCTTACTTACCAAAGTTTGCAATATTTTGATGCCAACTTTTGGCAATTATTTGAAAGATTCCGAGTATTTGTGATTTTTGATGAGATCCATCACTGTGCTGGCTCTAATGTTGATAATGCAAATGCATGGGGCGAGAAAATCATATTGAATATTCAATATAAGGCAGAATATACATTGGCGTTAACAGGAACGCCTTGGCGATCAGATGCTACTCCTATTGTTCTGTCAAACTATATCCATCCTAGCAACAAAATATCATGTGATTATGTTTATGGGCTTTCTGAGGCCATTCGAGATGATGTTTGTCGTATACCGCAGATTTTCGCTGTAGATAACAATAATATTTCAGTGGTTGATGACGATGAGTCTAAAACTTTTACCAGCTTTAAGTGTTTGTTATCGCAATCAGTTATTCCATATCAGGAAATTATTGAAAATGAAAAGGTTATTAAATACTTAGTTTCTTCAGCACAGAAAAAACTAAACGCTATTAGAACCACAAACACTTATGCCGGAGGATTAATTGTTGCGTCATCTATACAGCATGCAAGACAAATTTCAGCTTTAATGAAGTCCTTTCATAACGAAGATGCTGCTGTTGTTACTTACAGAGAAAATGAGCCAACCAATATTATTCAACAGTTTAGACATGCACAGACTAAATGGATTATTTCTGTAGGAATGATAAGTGAAGGAACTAATATCCCTCGATTGCAGGTTTGTTGCCACCTCACCAATATTAAAACAGAAATGCATTTTCGCCAGATCCTAGGCCGCATTCTTAGAATGACTGGCTCAAAGAATCAAGAAGCTGTTATGTATATGCCTGCTGATCCTAAGTTATTGGAGTATGCTTATCGTGTAAAACAAGATGTACCTTTTGAAGCTGATGTGGTTAAGTTTGAAAAGATGAATATTAATGTTGAAGACGATATTAATGAAGGAATATCCGATATTTTTATATTCGATAAAGCAAGTAAAGTTGGCCCTAAAGCAACATTGGAACTTAATGGATTTGATACTGTTATTAACCATCAAACCTTTGACGAAGCTAGTGACATTGTGGAAAAACATTTTTTGACTCATTCTTATGAAAAAGTCGTCAATATTTTTGGTCGGTTTCAGCAAGAGTCCATCGCTTTAGGGTTGAGTGAATTGAGGTGATTATGCTAACTGTAGAAAAGTTTAAAGCGCGACTAGAGCGGCCTAATCATCCGGATTGGCTGCTTGTTGGTGTTGATTCAATAGATGACAAACAGCTATACCTTTTAACTAATGGCAGTATAAATAATATAAATTGCGCGCCTATTGAGCAATATGCCGCAGAAATAAAAATTTGCGTCTTGAACATGGTTGCACAAGGCGAGTTACATCTTAAATCAAATGAAAAAACATTGCGTATAGGAAAAGGGCGCAGTATTTATTGCTATACACTAAAATTAGATGGTGATTTACCACAAGCTGAATCGAGCGCGCGAAGCATTTACTTTTCGAGTCTATTTATTCGTTGGCAAATAACTCATCAATTACCTGATAAAGATGCTAGAGAAAAATTAGGGTTAACAGCAAAAGAATTTCATCTATTCAGAGAAGATGAATTAGCAATCACTCAAACTCTAATTAATAAGCTTACTGAAGTAACAGGCATTTCAGAGCAATTCTGGCAAAACCGATTGCATCAAACAACAAATAGGCACAAAAATAATTCCTGTAATTAGGGCAACATTACAAATAAGCAATAGGGGTAATGATGAGAACATTTAAAACGATCACTACACAAGAGTTAGCCGCGATGGTTTGTGATGGCTGTGGTTTACTAGCAAGTGCTGAAGGTGACTTTGAATTTCATGAGTTTATTTCAATAAGGCATCATTGCGGTTACAGCTCGATTCATGGTGATGGCAAACAGATATACATTGATTTATGCCAACAGTGTTTTGCAGATATGTGTGGCGATACCCTCAGGGTTAAGGATAAAAGTAATAGCCTTGCTAAAAACAATGAAAGTAGTGAAACGAGCCAGCTTGAATATAGCAGTATTTTTGATGTTATTTGCCAATCAAAGACTAAAGCACATCAGTTAAAAGAGAACTGTGACTTAAGGTTGGCTGCAAGGGAGTTATTATCGAAGAATAAAGTTAACAATGATAATGATTTAACTGTTGCGTTGAAACGCGTAGAACAGCTTTGGGATGCACAGTACCAATCAGCCGAGGGTAATGAGCTTCATCAACTTGTCGAACTGATTTGTGCTTATGAGAAAAAAGATTGGAACAGTTATTTTGAAGAAGCCCCATTAGCGGATGATGATTTTATGCCTGGCAGGTTAAATTTTAAATCAAAGTTCTCTTGTGACGAAGAACAAACTGCAAGTGGCATATTATCAAGCATATCTGTCAATACAAGTATTGATGATGAGAGTTCAAGAGATTCAGCTTTGGCAGATAGTAATCTTGATGATGCCAAACAACACCTAATAGAAAGTATTTTCAATGTAATGGCTAAATATCCTGAGTTACGACTAGGACAATTATTAATAAACGTCATGAACCTTCAACAGCCATGCCCTGAAATTTTTCATATTGAAGATAATGCACTGGCTGAAAAACTTAACCAATTATTAGCGTTTTAAGTCACTAATCATTACGATTTTAATAAAACAATAGAGTAATAAAATAAAAAAAACACTTCGGAAACATAAAGCTTTTTACACTCGAATTTATCGTCTTGCTAAGGTTTGTGATATGAGTTTTGATTTGACTCTGCAAATGATAAAACTAAGAGCTGACGACAAACGATTAATGCGAAAGAAAAAATCCCATGGCAGTTTTATGAACTGGAAAATAGCTTCAATGGATACGTTAGGTTTAATGGTTTGTGAATGTTCAAAAAAAGACGGTGAAATCATCAAAATACGAGTATTTGTGACTAAAGAAGAATTACCTATCGAACAACAGTGTCTATGGGAAGAAAGCATCATGCGTTGAGTACCTTTGTCTCAAGTAATAACTTATCATATATATCAGGGTGTTCATGCTAGATTGAATTGTGGTAGCTCAACCTGAATTAACTTTTTAGAACTATATTAACAGCTCACTATAAATATCTGGATGTGTTTCTTTAATGCTTTCGATTTCAAGTGTTTCTCTCATGTTAATCCTTATGAATTTTAGTGATTCAACCATCAATGATCGTAGAAAATGTTAACAGTACCAACTAATTTTCAATAGGGTTCAAAAAGCGCTTGCTATATATTCACTTTGTGAACATACTGGATTCTTAAGTATAATTGGTATGATTGTAAATGAAACTAGAAGCTCTTAATTTTTCTCAAAAACAAAGGCTCGCTTATATTGACTTTAAGCTACTTTTTGTAGGTTTTGTTACTCGAATCGAAATAGTTACGCATTTCGAAAAAGGGTTAACTTCAGCCACTAACGATCTGAATTTATATAAAAAATTGTGTCCTGAGAACATGGATTACAATGCTAAAGAAAAAAAGTACCTACAATCAGCTAACTTCAAGCCATTATTTAAACATGATCCTCGTAAAACATTAGTTAAGCTTGCTAATCAAATTACAGATGGCTTTGATGCCATCGGTGACATTGAATTTCCAGTTGAAGCACCAAGCCAACTCAACATTCCAGATATATTCATTGTTGCTAAACTCGTTCAGGCTGTGATTAATAAAAAGCCTGTAAGTATTATTTACACATCTTTAAGCAGTGGTTCTGCGGCAAGAGAGATTGTCCCTCATAGCATCGTTGATAATGGTTTGCGCTGGCATGTAAGAGCTTTTGACCGTAAAACTGATAGCTTCCGAGACTTTGTTTTAACTCGAATTACCAAGGTTACAATTAAAAACACTGAATTGGTTGCCGGAGAGAACCAATCGGAAGATCATCAGTGGATGCGAATGATGCCACTACAAATTGTTCCTCATCCAAACAATGTTAAATACCCCACGGCGATAGCACTCGATTATGGTATGGATGGTGGAGTTCTTAATTTAAATATTAGAGCCGCATTAGCTGGCTACTTATTAAGGCGCTGGAATGTAGATTGCACTGCTGACGCTGAACTTGTTGGTGGAGAATATCAATTGTGGCTTAAAAATAGACAAACATTGTTTGGGGCAGAGAATTTAACTATTGCACCAGGATATGTTCCAGAGTTGGAGGAATTATAAGATATGTCTCAAAACTCAGTACCACAAATAAAAACGCATAAAGATTACTTAGGCGATCTTATAGGCGGCAGTCTCATGATAAAAGAGAGCCAGATAGTTGCTGAATTATTATTAAAAAAGCCAAACCAAGAGGAATGGTTAGAAGCAATAGTGAATCAAAATCTACTTCAAAAACGCTCGGATGCTTCAGCCAAACGTAATAGTGCAACCATTAAAAAGCGCATTGAAAATATGCCAGATGAATACTTAGAGCAAGTGGCTTTTGGTAGCACTGAATTATCGACTCAGCTTATGCTAGCAGCGACTTTGGTTAACTGTACTTTACTAGCTGACTTTATGCGAAATGTGGTTCATGATGCCAAACGAATGTTTCGAGAAAGTCTAGATATTGGTGATTGGGAGTCCTTTTGGGATGACCGTTGTAGGTTGTTTCCTGACCTAGCCAAAATGTCTGATTCATCAACATACAAAATAGCACAAGTTGCATTTAAAGTGCTCGCAGATGCAAGTTACATAGAAACAACTAGAAATAAGAAACTTCAAAATGTTTATGTATTACCTGAAGTTAAAAGCTTATTAATGTCTATGGAACGTGACGATATTATCGAAGCAATGGAGCTGCAATAATGGCAAAAGTAAAAAATAAACAAACAAGCTTACATGACAGGCTTGACCATATATTACCTAAAATCGAAAGCGAAGACTTCCTTCAAAACCAAGGTTTAGGTAATGAAATTGGGTTCTATGTTTTTGATTACCCACCTGAATCAGAGCTAGAAGTTAGAGAGCACTTAAGTTTTATGAGTAACAAACTTATAAAGCGTGGCCGTAACTTCGCTAGTATCAATTTATTTGAAACCATCATTCAATTGCTTGACTCTAGAAAGTTAACAGAGCGAGCATTCAAAGTGCAAAAAGAGCGAGGCGATGAAGCACTGTTTAATGCACTGAAAGGCCCTTTGGAGCAAAACCGTGTTGCAGAATTTATAACGTCGAAAATCGACTTAAAAAATTGTGATTTTATATTACTTCATGGTTTGGGAAGTGCATGGCCAATTATTCGGGGGCATGGCCTGCTGAACGCACTGCATGCCAAAGTAGGTAATGTACCTACAGTGTTATTTTACCCAGGTGAATATGACGGAACAGCTCTAAAGCCATTTGGCCAAATCGAATCAAACAATTACTACCGAGCATTTAAATTAGTTCCGTAAATGGACGTACAACTAAGCAGTAAGGATTAGAAACATGCAAATTAAAGATTTATTTATCAAAGACATTAACCGTCCAATTAACGGTGTAGTTAAAGCGGATCAGTTAGAAGAAAATACCGTTTTTACTGAGTTAGATGAATACGTTATTACCTCAGAGCTTGCTAAGCATTTTGAAGAGTTTTTTGATGCTTATATGCCATCAGTACGTGATCCCAAAGCTAAGGCCGCTTCAGGCAAATTAGGTATTTGGGTCAGTGGCTTCTTTGGCTCGGGTAAATCCCATTTCATTAAAATTTTGTCTTACTTACTGCAAAATATCAAAGCGACCAACGGTGAATTTGATAAATCAGCGATTGAATTTTTTAAAGATAAAAAGCTAGATGGCTTCCTATTAGGTGAAATTGATACAGCCATCACTAAAGAAAATACAGTTATATTATTTAACATCGACGCCAAAGCAAATACTGATGATGGTGACGATGCGGTATTAAAAGTTTTCTTAAAAGTGTTTAACGAGCAAATGGGCTTTAGTGGCGACCATCCTCACATTGCTCATTTAGAAAGAGAGCTTGCTAGTAAAGGTTTGCTAGAGGCTTTCCACAAAGAGTTTTTCTCAGCGACTGATATGCATTGGGTTGATAACAGAGACTCATACGATTTCTACCGTGATGACATGGCTGATGCCTTAGGTAAGGTAACTAAACAATCTACCGAGTCTGCTCGTCAATGGGTTTATCAATTAGAGAATAACTTCACCTTAGATGTCACTAATTTCTGTAAATGGGTTAAAGAATACTTAGACGGCAACATAGAACGCCGTGTTTTATTCTTTGTCGATGAAGTTGGCCAGTTTATTGGTAATAACACACAAATGATGTTGAAGCTGCAAACAATTACTGAAAACTTAGGCACCGTTTGTGAAGGCAGAGCTTGGGTAGTCGTTACATCTCAAGAAGATATTGATTCCGTTATTGGTCAAATGAAAGGCTCAAGAGGTCACGACTTCTCTAAAATCCAAGGTCGTTTCGAAAGGTTATCGTTATCTAGCTCTAACACCAGTGAAGTAATAGAAAAACGTCTGTTATCCAAAGATGAATCTGCTCGTGATGAACTTCAAGATTTATACGATCAAAAAGGTGATATTTTACGTAACCAACTTGCTTTTGATAACACGACAACCGCAGAGCTAGCAAACTACAAAGATGCCTCAAGTTTTGTTCATAGCTATCCATTTGTTCCTTATCACTACACCTTAGTTCAAAAGATCTTTGAAGCCATTCGTAAAGCGGGAGCAACAGGTCTTCACTTAAGTCGTGGTGAGCGCTCATTACTTGATGCCTTCCAAAGTGCCGCTAAGCAGGTTCGTGATCAAGAAGTTGGTGTGTTAATTCCGCTGTATTACTTCTACCCAGCCATTGAAAGCTTCCTAGATACCTCTGTTAAAAAGGATATCGACCAAGCTTCAGATAAAGACTCTATTTCACCGTTTGCGCTCGATATATTAAAAACATTGTTCTTAATTCGTTATGTTGATGTTTTAAAATCAACGCTCGATAACTTAGTTACGTTATGTGTTAGCAAAGTCGATGAAGATCGCTTAGCGCTTCGACGCAATATCGAACAAGCGCTTAACTCACTTGAGCAAAACTTATTAATTGCTCGCCAAGGTGACGAATACATCTTCTTAACTAATGAAGAAAAAGAAATTGAAAACGAAATCAGAGAAACAGAAATAGAGCTTTCTGATGAAACTAAAAAGTTAAGTGACTTAATATTTGAAGACGTACTTCGTCGTGATAATAATTATCGATATCCTGAAAACAAACAAGATTTCCCGGTAAGTCGCTTTTGTAATGGCATGCCTCGTGACGGTTCACAAGAAAACGATTTAGTTGTAAAAATTATTTCGCCTATTGATCCTAATTACGCTGAATACGATTCAACCGCTTGTGCTAATCAATCACAAGACGGCAACAACGGTGCAATAATCATAAAACTTGCTGATGACAGCAAAACGTTTGATGAGATCCGAAGCTTTATTCGTACTTCTAAGTTTCTACGCCGTAACTCAGGCAAGCGTCCAGAGCAGCAACAGCTGTTGCATCAAAAAGCGACTGAGAACAATACAAGAAACGAACGGGTCAAAACAGAAATAGAGCAATTGTTAAAAGACGCAGAGTTCTACGCATTAGGCAATAAACAAAATCCTAAAGGCAGCACAATAGGCGCAATTTTGCATGATATCTATCGTTATGTAATTGAAAACACTTTCAGTAAACTTAAATTAGTTAAACCGTTTCCTGGTGATATTCGTCGTGAAATTCAGCAAACCTTAATTGCAGATGACATAGGTCAAATTGGCTTAGATCTTAAATCAGACGAAGTTAACCCCACAGCTTCTATAGAAGTCGAGAGTTTTATTTCTTTAGGAGATGATGCAGGTCGACCTATCACCGCAGAAGATATCGTAAAACGCTTCTCTAAGCGTCCATTTGGCTGGAATGATGACGAGATCATATTAATCATTGCTCGTTTAGCATTGGCGAACAAAATTAACTTCCAATCGCGTCAACAAGATGTTTCGTTAAAGAACGCCTTTGAGAACCTAACACAGGTTAGAAAACGTGCTGAACTGCGTGTACGCCGCATTAAACAACAATCAGACGCGAACCTTAAGCGTGCAGCTAAATTATTCAAAGATGTTTTTGGAAAAAATGCTCCTAGTGCTGCTGCAGGCCAAGTGAATGAAAAAGAATTGTGCAATGTAGCACAGGCTAACTTACAAAAAATGAAATCAAATCTTGATGCGTATGCCAACAAAGCATCTACCGGGCATTACCCAGGCGTTAAAGATATTGATAACGGCAAAGTCATACTTTCAGGCTTAATTGAAGCGCAATCTAGTTACCAATTCATTGAACGCTTTTTAGCTAGCGAAAATGATTTATTGGATTTCGAAGAAGACTATCAAGACTTAGGTGATTTTTACGAATCGCAATTCGCTACTTGGCAGAAACTTCATAAAGCATTAACCATTGATTTTGACCGTAACCGTAAAGCGCTTGAAAAAGATTCAGATGCATTAGCAGCACTTAAAAAGCTAGAAACTATCTACAACAAAGAGCGCCCGTATCGTGATATTCGTGAGATCGAACCTCAAATTGAAAAAGTCGCTAAGGTTAACGAAAGCATGTTAGCGAGTAAGCGAGAGCATGCCAAATCACGTATTGAACATAGAGTTGAACAAGTTCAAAAACAACTCAAAGAAACCAATGCACCAAGTGAATTAAGTAACAAAGCCTTAATGTCACTTCAGTCTTCAATTAAGAGACTTGATGGTTACACCGGAATAGCTGAAATCCTTCAAGAACAAGCAGATTCTGTAGCACTTGAAGAAGAAGCTTACGAGCTAATTAACACTTACATTGAGCAACAACATGTACTTGCTCTTGCAGAAGCTAAGTCAAAAGCTGAGAAAGAGGCGGCACAAAAAGCGGAAGCAGAGAAAAATAAAGCAAATGGTGTTCCTTATGAGCCGGAACCAATTGAGCCAGGAGTTGTAGCAGAGCCACCAGTGCAAAAGCCTGTACCTAAGAAGATTGTTTCTATTGATACATCAAGCTTAATGCAAGAAGTAAATAGTGCTGGAGTTATAGAAACTGAGCAGGATATAGATGATTATTTGTCGGCATTAAAAACCAAATTAACCGACTTAGTTAACAGTAATAACAAAGTACGCTTCAAATAATTATGGAGCATATCAAATGAAGCTTTTATCTAACCTGTTTAAAACGAAGCAACAAAAACTAAAAGAAAGTCATGAAAAACTTGAACTGTTAGCTATTTATCATGAGATGGAAAATATAATAAAAATAAACGATAAAAGGGCTGAGACCCCCTTATTTTCGGCTAGGGATAAATTATCGTCAACCCTTTTAGATTTTAAAAGTAAGCGTGATCACTTAAATGAACAATGGAATATAGCTTATAGTAATTTCTCATGGTGGAATAAATTAAAGTATGACGAGTGCTTAAATTTATCAGAATTAGATTATCAAATAAGAGAGCTTGAAAAAGCGTTAAAAGAATTCGACCAAAAATATAACAAGCATTCGTGTATTTTGAGAGAGCACTTTTTTAGGTTAGAAAAAGAGGGCACCGATCGCATTCAACTAGCAAGTGAAAAATTAAAAGAGGCGTTAGATAAAGGAATTGTTAATGATATCAATGACAATTCTTTATCAGCTGCATGGATAGCAATGTTATCAGTCCCAGTGTCATTCACTGCTGATCTAGATAGCGCTAATCAAGTATATGACTCTTTAAGAGCCGTTAATAGCAATTTTGAAAACATGTCTAATACCGAGATTTGGTGGGAAACACTTTGGATGTCTCCAGAAAGCCACGCTGGTTTAGTCAGTTTAACTAAAGGTGCATATTTTGAACAGCTAGTTGCCAACGATACTGGCGGTGAGTTATTTGAACACTTTAATAATCCAGGGACAGATATCACCATTAATGGTGTGGAGATGCAAATTAAAGCCACGGATAGTGTTTCTTATATTAACTCAGTTGATGATGACATCCCTGTGATAGCAACGAGTGAGGTTGCCGAACAAACCGGTGCTATTGATGGGGGCTATACCAATGAAGAGCTTAATAACACAGTTGAACAAGCACTAGGTGGAGGAGTGATTGATGCGAAAGATACCGCTGTAGATGCCATTTTATCGGGTGTTGGAACCCTCGGTATATTCGCAACTATTAACGGCCTTAATCATGCGTCTGAAAGATACAATAAAGGTGTAAACGGAGTAGAGGCTATTTTTGAAGGAGCGGGGGTAGCCATTGAGGGAACAGCCAAAGGCCTCGTAGATGCAAGTGAAATGGTTTATAAAGCAGCAATGTCAAAGCCAAGCCGGTTTGTTGGTCGCACATTAGTAAAAGGGTTAAAAAAGCTTGATGAAAAGCTTTTTGGTTAGTTTTCTAAGGAAAGAATCAGATGAAAGAAATAGCTCAAGCGTATTTACATGAAATGACAGGAAACCCCACAGCATCTTTTCATGAAGATCAATGGGAATCTATAGATGAGCTAGTAAACAAACAAAATCAATTACTAGTAGTTCAGCGCACTGGTTGGGGTAAAAGTGCGGTCTATTTTATCGCCACAAAAATACGTCGCTCTCAAAAATTTGGCCCGACATTAATTATCTCGCCTTTATTATCATTGATTCGCAACCAAATAGACTCTGCTGCAAAACTAGGTTTAAAAGTTGTTTCTTATAATTCATCAATGGACAAAAACGAAAGAGCGACAGCTGAAAATCAAATTCTAGCGAGCCAAATTGATGCAATCATAGTGGCTCCTGAACAACTAGGACAAACTTATTTTGCCGAGAAGATTTTGAGTCGGATTAGTGGCAATATAGGTTTGTTTGTAGTCGATGAAGCGCACTGTATATCAGATTGGGGACACGATTTTCGACCAGACTATGGTCGTATTGTTCGTGTACTTCAAAACATGCCGAAAAATATGCCGGTATTAGCGACAACCGCCACAGCGAACAACCGTGTTGTTGATGACATTAAAGATCAATTAGGTGATCGATTATCAATAATCAGAGGTGCGCTTACCCGTAAAAGCTTACAACTGCAAAACATTGATATTTCAAATAAATCAGAACGCCTTGCATGGCTAGCGCAATACTTAAATGATATTGCAGGCACAGGGATCATTTATGCGAAAACAACCAAAGATTGCGAGATAGTTTCAGGTTTTCTGCAAACGCAAGGCATTAATGCTCACGCCTATCACAGTCAATTAGAAACTAACGAGAAAAAAGAGCAACTTGAACAAGCACTGATCAATAACGAAATCAAAGCACTTGTTTCCACTTCTGCATTAGGCATGGGGTTCGACAAACCAGATTTAGGGTTTGTCATTCATTATCAATCACCAGGAAACGTTGTTGAATATTACCAACAAGTAGGTCGTGCTGGGCGTGGAATAGATAAAGCAATCGGTATTATGATGTTGGGTAAAGAAGATGGCAGAATCCAACAATACTTTATTGAAAGTGCATTCCCTAAAGAAGCACAAATCAATCAATTATTAGAATCCATTGAAAATGCTGATGGCATCAAAGTGACCGAACTAGAGCCGCTCGTTAACTTTTCAAAAGGTATAATAGAAGACATTTTAAAGTTCTTAAGTATAGAACAGCCGTCACCTATATTAAAAGATGGTCCTCAATATTTTAGAACGCAATTTGATTACCAAATACCAGAAGAGAAAATAGAACGTTTGAATAGTATTAAGCAAGGAGAGTGGGAGGTCTTAAATGATTACCATAAATCTAATACATGCTTAATGCAGTTTTTGTCGAAAGAATTAGACGATCCTGATTCACAACCTTGCGGTAAATGCGAAAATTGTAACCCAGCAAATAAACTGGCTGCTGCAATTGAGCATGAACTGGTATTAAAAGCGAATGATTATCTAAGACATAGATACATCGCTATTAAGCCAAGAGCTACATTTGCAAGTTCCGGCAATAATGCTCGCTTAGCATTTGCTGACTACGGTTTACCATACAGAGATAACAACTTAAAAATTGAATCAGGAATGGCGCTTTCATCATGGAAAGATGGCGGCTGGGGCGACATTGTTGCAGAGGGTAAGGCTTCAGGTGCCTTTTGCCACGACTTAATTCCGCCAATGGTTAAAATGATCAATAGCATCCCTTACGAACAAAGACCAAGTTGGCTTACTTACATTCCTTCGCCTAGACACCCTAACTTAGTTAAAAACTTTGCACATGCGTTAGCGACAGCATTAGGTGTTGAGTGTAAAGACACCATTAATATTGCTGATGTAAGGGCGCCCCAAAAAACAATGGAAAATAGCTTTCATCAGAGTAAAAACTTAGATGGCGCTTTTGGTATCGATACATCACAAGGGTATGCAGCGCCTGTTTGGTTATTAGATGACGCGGTAGATTCAAGGTGGACATTTACCATTGCAGGAGCCTTATTAAGGCGAAATGGTGTACCTAAAGTAGTACCGATAGCATTGACCAGTACGAGTAATAATAATTAAGCAAAGATAAACGTTAAATTAAACATAAACAAATTATAAAAATGATAATAAGTAGACACTCAAATGATAACTGAGAATACAAAAGCAATACTTTTACTCACGAGCTTTTTTAATGCGAATGAAGTAAAAGAATATAAAACTCTGACAGTCAATGAGTACGGTTATTTCGCATGCTGGTTACATCAAAATGGTTTTAAACCAGTAGACTTATTAAATGAAGATACTTTTGACGGTATTTGGGCGTCTTGGGATGAACCTTTAAGTCATATTAAAGCTAAACAAATTATCGATTTTGCTCGTTTAGAAAATACTATTGCCAAACTCACTTATGACCGTATTAAAAATCTACTTAACCGTGGTGCAAGTTTAAGTTTAGCGCTCGATAAATGGCAGAGTGCGGGTGTGTGGATCATGGACAGACAACATGAACATTATCCTAAGGCGATAAAAAAACAACTAAAACACCAAAGCCCAGCTTTATTTTTTGGCGTTGGCAACCCTGAATTACTCTCAAAGCAAGCAATTGGCTTTGTTGGTTCTAGAGATTGTGATGCGCAAGATGAACAAGCTACTAATCAATACGTTACGCAAACTAACCAATTAAATTACCAAGTCGTTTCAGGTGCAGCCAAAGGTGTTGATTCTCACGCAATGCTTGCTTCTCTTAATAACGGTAATACTGCAATAGGAATTTTGGCAGATAGCCTGTTTAGAGCAAGTGCATCAGGACAATGGCGTCAGCACTTAAAAGCTAATAACTTAGTGCTTATTAGCCCATTTTTTCCTGAAGGACGTTTTACACCAGCAAATGCAATGGCACGTAATAAGTTTATTTATCTCTTATCTAGTGCAACGGTAGTAGTTACCTCAGGTGAGAAAGGTGGTACGTGGGAAGGAGCTAAAGAAAACCTTAAAAAAGACTGGGTGCCACTTATTGTCTCTGCGCATAAACAGCCTTTACAAACGGGTAATCAAGCATTAATAAATGGCGAGGGCTTAGGTAAAGTTCAGGCTAATGCACACTCAATTTCGCCTGGTACCACAGCTGAGCAACTGTTAGCGTTGCTCTCCATTTCAGAAAAGGCAATTCAGCAAAAAGTAACTTCGCAACAATCAGTTCAAGAAGTTGATAATGAACCAGTAAGCAGCGCTGTAAATGAAACAGGTTCATTGCTAAGTGGGCTAGATACGACAACGCCTAACGCTGACTACGAAGAAAATTCAATGGGCGATATGCAGGCTCAAGATGATTTATTTTCCATAGCGGAAAATGAACAAGAAAGTGAACAAGATGAACACGCGGCTGTATCAAATGAAGCTTTACAGGTAGAAAGCTCTGATGTTGAAAGTGATTTGATAGAAAGGGACGAGTATAAAAAACACAACGCATTATCAGAAACTCAAGAACTGCCAAGTGTAGAGCCTGAGCAACACGTCGTTGATGAAAGAGAAAATAGTCAATCACTAGAGCAGACAACAGAACAAGTTGTTGAACCAGTATCAGAACAAACATCGCAGCAAATACCAGAACAACTAGCAGAGCAATTACTTGAACACTCAATAGAACAAACAAAAACGCCATTGCTAGATAGTTTTTATCATCAGTTATGTGAATTAATTGCACAGCAGCCAAAGCAACTTATTGATAAAACAACACTCGATAGTCATTTCCCCGAGTTTGAAATAATGGGTAAGCAGGCATTAGATAAATGGTTAAAGCACCTAGTTGAGCAAGGCAAGTTAGTACGCCCATCAGCGAAGAAAAAACAATTTACTTTGCCAGTAACATTGCAATCACAAGACAGCGAAACAAATTAAAATCAGGGATTCGATAAAGAGAAAACTATGAACACTAAAAACTTAAAAGCATACGCACCTAAAGCCCGTAGTCAGTTTATTGAAGCGATAAAAAAACGTGCGGCACAGTTTGGTATTTATGAAGGCGAAAACGGTGTGGCACGAATTGAAGACGTTCAAATTGAAGGTAGTGCAGCCATTATCGAAGGTAGAGCCTTTACTCGTCAAGAAGGTGAGCAACGTAAACGTTTAGAAAAGAAAGTCGCTGAACGTGGCTACGATATGTTTATTCGTGAAATGGCCTATACCTGGTTTAACCGTCTTGCGGCTATTCGCTATATGGAACTTCATGGCTATTTTGACCATGGGTTCCGTGTGTTATCTCACCCGTCGAATAGTGATTCATTACCAGAGATACTAAGTCACGCTTCTGATGTTGCTGACAGTTTAAAGTTAGATAAAAGTCATATAATCGAATTGCAATTAGCTGGTGACAAAGAAGAACAGCTTTATCGTGAACTATTACTAGGCCAGTGTCATCAGCTCGCGAACATTATGCCTTTCGTCTTTAAAGGATTAACGGCTGACTCGATTGACGATGCCGCAGAATTGCTACTGCCTGATAACCTGACCAAAAGCGACTCAATTTTAAAAGGTTTAATAACTGATATCCCAGAAGAAGACTGGAACGAGATAGAAGTAATTGGTTGGTTGTATCAGTTTTATATCTCAGAGCATAAAGATTCTGTAATGGGCAAAGTAGTCAAATCTGAGGATATCCCAGCGGCAACGCAATTATTTACGCCAAACTGGATTGTTAAATATTTAGTACAAAATTCATTAGGTAGACACTGGTTAGCAACTTATCCAGACTCTGAACTTAAAGGTAAAATGGAATACTATATTGAGCCTGCTGAACAGTCTGATGGAGTAATAAAACATCTTAAAGCTATTACCCCTGCCAGTATTGATCCTGAAGAAATCAAAATAATAGACCCGGCAGTTGGCAGTGGCCATATCCTAGTTGAAGTATACGAAGTACTGCGTGAAATTTACCTTGAGCGGGGTTATCGTTTACGTGAAATACCCGAACTAATTTTAACTAAAAACATTTATGGCCTAGATATTGATGACCGAGCTGCTCAGCTTGCTGGCTTTGCATTAATGATGAAAGCCCGTGAGGATGACCGACGCATTTTCCAACGTGTGCAAGATGGTGAAGTAACCCTAAATATATACTCCTTACAATCAACTGAAAGTTTAGATATACCTTCGTTATGGAGAGCCTTAGATTTAGAAGACAATCAACAGCAAGGTTCTACTGGTGGGTTATTTGATATGACTGAAGGCCCCAAAGAGCCATCAGGTACCTACAAAGGATATTACAAATTATTGCAAACGTTAAAAAGTGCATTTTTACAAGCGAAAACGCTTGGGTCTCTGATTCAAATTGAAAATGAACACCTTACTAATTTAGTTGAATTAAAAGAGTTACTTCAAACAAAAGAACAAGGTTCGGATCCTGCCGCTAAACAAGCTGCAATAGAATTATTACCAATAATCAATCAAGCTACTATTCTTGCTCAGAGCTATATTTCGACAATAATGAATCCTCCTTACCTCGGCGCGAAAGGTATGAACACGGAACTAAAAGAGTTTGCTAAAAAACAATTCCCTAATTCTAAGTCAGACCTATTTTCCTTATTCATGGAACGTGCATTTGGCTTATTAACAGATAATGGCTACAACGCCCAAGTTAATATGCAATCTTGGATGTTTTTGTCGAGTTACGAATCACTTCGAGAGTGGCTATTAGATACTAAAACCTTTGTAACTATGGCACATCTTGGAGCACGGGCCTTTAGTCAAATATCAGGTGAAGTTGTTCAGACTACTGCTTGGGTTCTGAATAAAGCTCATATTGGGCAGTACAACCCAGTTTTCTATAGGTTAGTAAAAGGTAACGAGAACCAGAAAAGTGAAAACCTAAGAAATAGTGAAAATAGAATTGACAACATTAAACAGTACGAACTTAAGAGAATCCCATCCTCACCAATAGCTTATTGGGCATCTCCTAGAATGAGAGAGTTATTTTTCAGTTCTGATAAAGTTGATGATTTTGGTGCTCCAAGGAAAGGTCTTGTTACTTTAAACGATGAATATTTCTTAAAAATGTGGCACGAAATAGATATTTCAAAATCGAGCTGTATTGGCAGTACTCAAAATAAAAAATGGATACCTATTCATAAAGGTGGAAAGTCTAAAAAATGGTACGGAAATAACGATTACCTAATAAACTGGCAAGACGATGGTAAGGAGCTTAAAGATTATATTGTTTTTAAGTACAAAGGAGGAAGTTATACAAAAGAAATAAGGAGTGAAGACAAGTATTTTTCAAAAGCAATTACTTGGTCTGGAATCGCTAGTGGCTTTCCAACATTTAGGGCTGGTGATGAAAAATTTATATTTTCTTCAAGTGGCCCATGTTTGTTTGTGAGTGATGAGCTTTACTTTAAATTCTTGGGATACTTAAATTCGGTAGTAGCAAAAAGTTTTTTATCTTTAATATCTCCAAATTTAAGTTTTTTAAGTGGTCATATTGCAAAAGTACCAATTATTGAGCATATAAAGCGGGCTGATACAGGGGTAATTAAGAACATTGTCAATTTGGTTAAAAGAGATTATGACTCCTTCGAAATGTCATGGGACTTCAAAAGTTCACCTTTATTAAAGTTTACTGATAAAAAGTTGATGAATGTAATAGCCGATAGAAAGGCTGAAATATCAACCAATATTAGTGAATTAAAGCTCCTTGAGGAGTCTAACAATAGAATATTTATTGAATACTTTAACTTAGGTTCTGAATTATCAGAGATAGTATCTGTTGCTGATTTAAGCTTAGAATCAAATCCTTACTTCAAATACGATACAAAATTATCTGAAAATGAATTGGAAAACATTCAATCTTGTGAACTTATAAAAGAACTCTTAAGTTACTCTATGAGCTGTATGATGGGTCGATATTCTCTAGATAGAGAAGGTCTTATATTTTCATACTCAAGTAATGAAGGTTTTAAAGAATTAGTTGCTAAAGAGGCTTACCAAACTTTCCCCGCCGATGATGATGGTATTGTCCCTCTAGCATCGGAAGATTGGCTGTTTGACGATGACGCAACTACTCGCTTTAAAGAGTTTGTTAAAACCGTTTGGGGTGACGAACATTTAACAGAAAACCTAGAGTTTGTTGCTGAAAGTTTATGCTTACATTCATTGAAACCTGTTAAAGGTGAAAATGCTAACGGTACTGTGCGTCGTTACTTCTCAAAACAGTTTTTTAAAGACCATTGTAAAACTTATAAAAAACGTCCTATCTATTGGTTATTTAGTTCAGGTAAAGAAAAGGCCTTTGAGTGCTTAGTGTACCTACACCGCTATAACGAAGGAACCTTATCACGGATGCGTACCGAGTATGTTACGCCATTAATGGGTAAGTTTGATGCACAGCATACCTTATTATCAGAACAGCAAATACAAGCTACTGGCACCGAAGCTCGCCGTATCGAAAAAGAGCTAAAAACCTTAGATAAAAAACAAGCTGAACTACGCACTTTCGACGAACAATTAAAACACTACGCCGAAAAACGCATCACCCTCGACTTAGACGACGGTGTAAAAGCCAACTACGGTAAATTCGGCAACCTACTAGCGGACGTAAAAGCTATTCATGGAAAATTGGTGAAGTAATGTCGAAAAGTCTCAATCGCCTAATTTATAGTTTATCGAGCTTAATGCTTGGAGTAAGTTTATGAAAAGTGATCCAAGTTTGAATTATGTCAAGAATAAATTTAGAGGCATTGTCGCGGTATACAAATCCAAGAAATTTATAAAGGATAAAACTCTGACAGACAGCGCAGTCTTTAGGCAAAGCATTAAATTATTGCTGCTTGAAAGTAGATCTATGTTTTCTGAAGGGAGGTTTAGTGAGGTAATATCTTGGGTAAATGCCAGCATAAAATCTCAACTTCCTGAGTTATCTCATCAGAAAATAGGTTATGAAGAACTTAGGTTTGCTAAATCAGAATCCAAGAAAATATCAATTTCAACAGAAATACTTTGGATTGTTAGTCGATTATCATCAGAAGCCCCTAAGCTAAATAAGTTCTTATCTTACAAGGCCAATATTGAAACCAAAGTATTACGAGGTAATTACCTTCAAGCATTGGATTCATTGGATCGCTTAGAAAGAGAGCTTGGCGCATCTCTATGGTCAATAAAGTTGAAGATTTCATTATTGCAGACTACTAGAGGGCTGGAGGCTCAGAAACAATACACCAATGAAGTTAGGAATGTCTGGACAGGTGGAATTCTTAGTTACATTTCGCTATTTGCAAGCGTTAGGAATGAGGAAAGGACTACGATTGCAAAGTTTAAAGATGATCTGGAGAGTAAATTTTCAAACCCTAACATTGATGCAGAACTTGTTC
>Ga0316205_10000814_pt1 | contig 47521 bp, 40 predicted proteins | sample 3monthpyrite_MG_FD_204941 | JGI IMG/M metagenome (GOLD analysis project Ga0316205, IMG submission 204941) | Microbial mat bacterial communities from mineral coupon in-situ incubated in ocean water Damariscotta River, Maine, United States -... | ecosystem: Environmental > Aquatic > Marine >...
TTTTGCTAGCCAAAAAAATATCATTAAAGACGTAATGGTAAATGGTGAATGGGTAGTACAAGCAGGTGAACATGCATTAGAACAAAGTAGCGCCGACAATTTTGCTAACTTGTTGAAAAAGTTATCCGCTTAACACTTAACACTTAACACTTAACACTTAACAGTAGGGTAAATGAACCTCTGAGGTTTCTTTACAGCATATTTTCATACTGACTAATAGTTTTGCATATTGTAGCTTGATTCTTTGGGTGAAATACCGTACTGCGTTTTTTGTCTTTACAGTATGCTTGATAAAAAGTATTCACATTACTTCTGGAAGAAGTCACTTCTTTTAACGTGGCAATTTCATCTTCTGAGAAACTATCGAATTTAGGCTTCAAATCAAGGTAGATTTTATCTGCTTTTAAGCGCACACTAGTGTCGCTAAAATCTGCAAAACCATCGAGTAATGACGCTCTAGTTTCATTGTAGAATTTAGTTACTTCTGGTTGCGGATAAAAGTGTAAAAAAACTGCCGCTGCCACGATTAAAATCAATAAATTTTTCATAAAGGCTCGTTTATTAGCTTTGGTATATTAGTATGCGCTAATTTATGCTATTCTCTTTGCTGACAATAACATAATACTTTTTTTTATACTATTACCAAGTTTATTAACATTTCCTAGCTCCTAAGGATTTATCGTGAATACCAACGAAAAACCATCATCTAGCACAGCTAAAATTCCCGTTAAAAATGTAAAAATTCATCCCGCTAAAAACAGCAAAGAACGTTACAAACCAGGCGATCAAATTTACGTCCGTAAAAACTCTGGGTTTTTCCAAAAGCTAAGGCAACGGATGAACTTAGTCTATTTTGCTTTTTTTGCGCTTTTACCTTGGTTGCAATATAACGGTCATCAAGCCGTATTATTTGATATCAGTGAACAGCGATTTACTTTGTGGAGCCTGACTTTATGGCCACAGGATTTAACGTTATTAGCATGGCTTTTTATTTTTGGTGCTTTTCTGTTATTTTTTGTCACCACCTTTTTAGGGCGCGTTTGGTGCGGATACATGTGCCCTCAAACCGTATGGACCTTTATATTCATTTGGTTTGAAGAGAAAATTGAAGGTACTGCCAATCAACGTAGAAAACTCGATCAACAGCCCATGAATAACAAAAAGTTATTCAAAAAAGTGCTTAAACATAGTAGTTGGTTGTTGTTTTCGCTTTTTACCGCGATGACGTTTGCGGGCTACTTTTCACCAATGAATGAACTGTTTATCAACGTAGCCACCTTAAATACCACAGTAACCATGGCTATTGTTTTAGCATTTTTTACTTTTGCTACCTATGGCAACGCTGGCTGGATGCGTGAAACCGTGTGCTTGCATATGTGCCCATATGCGCGTTTTCAATCAGCCATGTTCGATAAAGACACCTTAACGGTTGCTTATGATGCAACACGAGGTGAAAATCGCGGTGCCCGAGGGCGAAAACAAGATCCCAAAGCATTAAACTTAGGTGACTGTATTGACTGTAATTTATGCGTAGAAGTTTGCCCTACCGGCATTGATATTCGTAATGGTTTGCAATACGAATGTATCAACTGTGGCTCATGTGTAGATGCCTGCTCTAGTGTGATGAGCAAAATGAAATACGATCAAGGTTTGATTAGCTATACCACTGAACATGAACTTGAGGGCAAAAAAGTTCACTTTGTACGCTCTAAACTAATAGGCTATGCCATAGTACTAATCATCATGAGCACCATGTTGGTATTAGAAATTGTTAACCGCGTACCATTATCACTTGATATCATTCGTGATAGAACAGAACTCGCCAAAGAGAACTTTAATGGTGAAATAGAAAATGTATTCACTTTAAAAATTCTTAACATGTCACAAACTGACAATAACTATAAGCTTTCCGTTAAGGGTATTGACAATACTAAATGGCATGGCAAACAAGAAGTCTTTGTTAAAGCCGCGACTGTATATACTTTACCTATCAGTATTTCTGTTGATCCATACGAGCTCAAAGGCTACATGACTGATATTAGCTTTACTGTTGAACAAATTTCACCTCAAAGTGATGTTAGCATTGAGCATGAAAGTCGTTTTTTCAATAAACGATAACCCTAGTTTATAAAACGTGAGTACTAATGGCACAATTTGATTTTAAATCGCTTTCTCCAGACACCATTATTGATGGTTTAGAAAGTGCAGGATTTACTGTAGACAGTGGCTTACTTGCGCTGAATAGTTATGAGAATCGTGTTTATCAATTTCATGATGAAAATATGACTAAATACGTAACTAAGTTTTATCGCCCACAACGATGGCAATTAGCGCAAATTCAAGAAGAGCACGATTTTTCTTTTGAACTTGACGCTCATGAATTACCTATAGTAGCACCAATAAAAATAGATGGTACTAGTCTATTTGAACACCAAGGTTATCATTTTTCGGTATTTCCTTGTCGAGGCGGCCGTATTTTTGAAGTAGATAATTTAGATCAACTGGAATGGATGGGCCGTTTTATTGGTCGTATTCACGCGGTAGCAGCAGAAAAGCCATTTGTTCACAGACCTAGTTTTAATGTTGATGAAATGCTTTACCAAGCAAGTGAGACGATTGCCCGAAGCAACTTTGTTCCTAGTGTTTTACATAAAGCTTTTTTCACTATTTTAGAGCAAGTAACCACGGTTGCCGCCAAACAATATCAAGCCGTTGATAAGGTAGAGCAAATACGCTTACATGGTGATTGTCATGCGGGCAATATTTTATGGCGTGATGAAGGACCACACTTTGTTGATTTAGATGATTGTCGCACGGGTCCAGCGATCCAAGACTTATGGATGATGCTCTCTGGCGACAGACAGCAACAATTGTTACAAATTGATACCTTATTAATGGGTTATGAAGAGTTCTTTTCATTTGAATCTTCACAGCTTGTTTTGATAGAATCATTACGAACTATGCGTGTCGTTAATTATATGGCATGGTTGTGCATGCGTTGGCAAGATCCTGCTTTCCCAAGAAATTTTCCTTGGTTTAATACCGAGAAGTACTGGGAACAGCAAATATTGATGCTTAAAGAGCAAATGTCAGCATTGCAGCAACCACCATTGAGCTTATTGCCCGCCTAATACTTAGGTAAAACGCTAACCTACAGAGTCTCTGTAAGTGGAATTAAATTAAATTAAATTAAATAAATTAGGAAAATAAAAATGAAAAAAATAAAGCAGTTATTTATGGTGCTATTAATGCCACTTGTAGCGTTTTCAATATCAGCACATGCTGAGAAATATACTGAAGGTAAACAATATTCAAAAGTAAATGAGACCATTTCAAGTAAAGCTGAAGTGCGCGAGTATTTTTCTTTTTATTGTCCGCATTGCTTTCGCTTTGAACCCTTTATGGAAAAAGTTAAAAAAGAGTTACCTAGCAATGTGAAATTTGAACGTAACCATGTTGATTTTCTTCGAGCTGCCTCACCCAAAATTCAAGGTATGTTAAGTAAAGCTGTTGTTGTTGCTGAGCAGCTTGGTAAAGATGATAAATTTATTGGCGCAATATTTAACTACATTCATGTACAACGTGCTGTTATTACATCAGAAAAAGACATTCGTAATATCTTTGTTTTAAACGGCGCTGACGGTGATAAATTTGATAAATTAATGAAAAGCTTTAGCGTTAATAGTAAAGCTAAATCAATGAAAAAACATCAAGATACTATGTCTAAAAAAGGTGCGTTAACAGGTGTTCCGGCGGTATTTGTAAATGGTAAGTATCGTATTAATGTTCAAGAGTTAGATAAAAACAACTTCGAAGAAGATTACCAGAATTTAATCAACTATTTGTTAACGCTTAAATAATTAACGATAAGATTTCAAAAAACAAAGCCGTCACTTTTGACGGCTTTTTAATTTCTATTTTACTTATCAAATAAACTCTGCATTAAATTTTCTTTCGCTTTGATAAATTCTGCTTGCGTTAAAAAACCTTGCTGCTTTAATTCAACTAATTTTTCTAATGCATTAACCAGCTCTGTATCTACTGTATGATGCTGCGGGGCTTGTTTGATTTTTTCACTGTTATCCACTTTGCCTACTATTTTTAGCTGCTCTTCAGGGTCTGTCTTTTCTTTGTTTTCAGCTGCTTTGTCTGTTTCATGGGTTACATTTCTAATTGCTGCCGCTTGATTATGTAGTGGCGTTTCACGCTGATATTCCTCTTGAGCGTTATCGGGTTCTTCACTTGGTATAATAGCTTTTTTCTTTCTTTTCTCAGTCTCCGCTGAATTAATTTTTTCAGCTATTAACCAACACCAATCAATAACATCATCAATCACTACTGAATAGGTCTTTTTAGTAATGCGATCACTACCTTTACGCATATACAAACAAATTGTATATGCTTTTTTATTCACATCAGTCACGAGCAAGTTTATTTGCCTAATTTTACCGTCGATCATTTTATCAACTTGCTCTGTAGCAAAAATATTTCGTAAGCCTTGCTCGATATCATGATTGAAACCATGGCCTGATTGCTGATTAATGAGGCAAATCGTTTGTTCATTCAGTCTTACCTCAAAACTAGCAATATCAACTATATTAATGATAGTTTCAGTGCTTTTTTGATGTCGGTGGTACAAACCAATTTGTAAGTTAGATTCGCTTAATTCTATATGAGCAAACTGTTTGCGCACCACTGATTTTGCTGAAAACCGATTACGCTTAAACCAATAAAAAATAACGATAATAATGATAAAGAAAATAACATAAGGAAATAAGCTATTTTCTGTTGCTTCTGGAGTTTCTTGGGTAGTTAGCGCCTGAGTCGCAAAACTTTCTTCATTAACGCTGTCTTGGAATACTTGAAAAATCATGCCTGCTGATTTATCTAAAACTAAAACTTCACCATCAGTATTAACACTAAAATCAAGGTCACTTTTGTTAGTGAATTGCTGCGAGTTGAACATCCATTGATATTGCGGCTTGTTTTCACTTACACTGTTTTGATTGAGTGTAGGCTTTAAGTTTAGAGATTCAACTAACCATTGTTGATTTTTCTTACTCAAAAGCAATAATTTATTTCTTAAAGACGGCAAGTTACGCCCTCGATAACTTAAAACATCATCAATAGGGTTGTCGCTTCGATAAATCACTTTTTTAGGTGCTTGTTCACGCCAGTCGTTTTGACCATTAGTTAACGATAATAAGCGTTTATTATCGTATTGGTGAGACAATAAAATATCATCGCCATTTTTATCTGGCCAAATAAATTTTTCAATATTTTGACCGCCAAGTAAAAATATTTCATTTTTGATGTTAGCTGCTTTTAAAAAAGGATTACTTTGTGGCACGGTAAAGCTTCGCAAGCCAAATTTTGCCGGATTAATACGTAAAATAGCGCCAGAGTAAAGTGGTTTTTGCCATTTTTCATGCCCATTCAAAGCAATATAAAGCAAACCAAAGTCATCGTTCCACGACTTTTTATGTGGGCTGAAAGCAAGTTGTTTTATATTTATACTGCTATCAGGCACCGCTATACGTAATATTTCACGTTTAGTTTGCCCATCAACTTTTTGATGTCTTGCTGAAGAGAATTGCCATTCGGTTACTACTGCATCAAAATTTAGCGCTAATTCCTTGCTACGCTCTTGTATACGTTTAGTACTAGTGTTTTTATCTAAAGCTTCAATATGAGCAGTATAAAAAGTGCCATAACCTAGTTGATCACGTAAAGAAAAATTTGGGTGCAGCTCAAAAGCGGTTAGTTTAATTGCAGATGCAGATAGCTGCTTAACATTCAAATCTAACACAAGATGCGTTTTATTTAAGTCATCAACAAGATACACCTTACCGTCAGTACTGGTGATAAAATATTGTTGCTGATTGCTGGGATCTATTACTAACTGGTGCCAATTTGTAACTTCAGTTTGAGAAGGTGGCAGTTGCACAATTTGATTAACTAAGTAATCACTTGCGGGTGCTACAGCTGAGAAAAAAAACAAACTAAAGCACGTTATTAACACAATTATTTGCGCCATAAACTGAGTTGATATAAAAAAGTGGACTTTATTTTTCATTGCTCTCACTATGCTTTTAATCCCTTTGCACAACAGATAACATGTGCTGACTTAAGTTGAATAATACTCGATATTTTACTAACATCAAGAAAACAAAGAATTAAGTTCAAATATATTAAGATAGCAAATGTACTGTTTTAGCTTCAATAAATTGCGTTTTATCTGCTGTGGATAAATAACTCAGTTTTCCTTCAACCATGACATTATCGCCAAGTTGCGCCTTATCAACTAAGTGTTGTGCTTGCTTACCCCACACTTGTATTTCGCGTTCTACCTTGTGGTTTTGCCAACATTGTTTATCAAATGAGTACACTTGATGGTTTATTGCTATTTTCGCTTGCGCTAGGTTTTTATTATTCTGCGTAGTTATTAACTGTGGAGTTGATGCTAGCTGAGCACTACAAAAAATTTGATTGAGTGTTTGAGTATAGCCTTTATTAAATTTTTGAATAAAACTTGCATGAACAATAGTAGACTGGTTTTTGCCAGTGTTAGCCGTTTTTATATTACTTAAATAACCGTGAACTAGGACAATATCACCCTTATTGGCTGCTAAAAGTGCCTGTTCAACTAAATCACCTTCAACCTTAATATGATGATAACTAGTCCATTCTTTATATTGCTTGGTTTTGTTGTCTAACCATTTCGAACGAGTGGCAACCGTTATTTCAGTTACTGCTGAAACTGGATTAGCTCGATAACGAATTTCGGGTGCGGCAACTAAATTCCCCAAAAGTGTTACGGCGCACAATTCTTGACCTTGCGCAGGTAAATTTACTTTATGCATAATAAAATAGCTCTTATAGTCATTTTCGGGTAAGTTAATACTATACTAAGATTTTATTGCTTTTTTACGCTATTTTATACAGTAAATAGATAATTTATTTTATGATTTTTCCGCTTATGAAAATAACAGCAAAGGTGTATAACAAATCATTGTTTTGCACTGTTTTATGTTTAACACTTTTTTTACTGATAAGTGCGAATACTAATGCTCAACAACTTAACAAAGATCAAATAAAAGTCGCTTACATCTATAATTTTTTAAAACATATTAGCTGGCCTGAAGAAAAAGCAAAACCTCAATTTGTTATTGCTGTGTACCAAGATGCAACATTCTATTCTTTGCTGAAAAAATCTTTTAAAGACAAAAAAGTTAAAAATAAAGATATAGCTATTTTATTGGTTTCTAACCTCACTCAAGCAAGTGCTAGTGATATTTTTTATCTACCACAACAATTTAATGACCAACTTGCCCAAATAGCGAACACCATACGCGGCACACAAACATTACTGATTACCGATAATAGCACCGACAAGCACAATGCTATGATTAACTTAATTGATAGCAATGGTAGCAACGCGGTTTCTTTTGAAGTAAATAAATCTAATATTGTTTTCGAGAAGCTCACCACTTCAGCACAACTGCTTCTACTTGGCGGTACTGAGCTCGATATTGCTTACCTGTATCGACAAACAGAACAAGCAATGCAGGCGACTAGAAAGCGGGAATCGTCATTAAATGCCAAGTTAGCCATTCAACAAGCTAAATTAAGTCAAACGAGTATCAAATTAAACAAACTTAATGACGATCTTCAGCGCAGCAGTAATGAGATTAAACAACAACAGTTGGCAATGGAAAAACTGATTGATAATGAACATAAAAAAGAACAAGAATTAGCCCAGATATTACAGCAACTAAACGAAGCGAATATAAATTACTCAATACAAACACAAGCCGTTAGTGAAAAAAAACAAGAAGTTGCCGTTAAAGAAAAAGAGAAGCTACAAATGGCAAGCTTGATTGAACAAAACAAGTTAATACTACAACAGCAACAGCAAAATATTGCCTCTCAACAGCAAGAACTTAGTATCCAGAAAGAATCGTTAAAGAAGCAAAAAAATGAACTGCTATCCCAGAAACAAGCGTTAGATATACAGCATGGTGAACTTGCCGCCCAAAAACAAACTATAGTTAGTCAAAAAGAAACTATTACAATTACCACGGTTTTAGCGCTTGGTGTTGCTCTTACTTTACTTTTAGTTGTAGGCTTGTTTGTTAAAAATAAGAAAACCACCCAAAAACTCTCAGAAACCTTGAGCCACCTTGAAGAGGCGCAAAGCCAATTAGTGCAATCAGAAAAAATGGCATCGTTAGGAAAACTCATTGCCGGTGTCGCCCATGAAATAAATACCCCGCTAGGTATAGCGGTAACTTCAACGAGTTTGATACAAGAAAATACAGAAGATATGGCAAAAAAACTTGCTGAAAAATCACTCAGTCAAAAACAATTACAGTCATACATTAATATAGTAACTGAGTCTTCCGTAATTTCTAACAAAGGGTTAGAGCGGGTAATAGAGTTAATGCATAACTTTAAAGAAGTAGCGGCAGATCAAATTGTTGAAAGTGTCAGAGAAATAAACCTTGCTGATTATATTAATGAAGTTATATCGACACTAGCCAATGAAATGAAAAAAAATAAAGTAAATTATATTTTTAGCGGTGACGATACTATCAAAATTAATACTATTCCTGGGGCGTTAGCCCAAGTGCTTACCAACCTAGTTAACAACTCAATTCGCCATGGCTTTCAATCAGACGATGAAACTAAAAAAGCAGGCAATAATATTGAAATCAACCTTGAACAAAATAGCATTGATGAGGTTTGCTTAACCTATCAAGATAATGGTATTGGTATGAGTGAAGAGGTTTTGGCACAAGTTTTTGACCCCTTTTTTACCACCAAACGTAATCAAGGCGGCACTGGGTTAGGTATGAATATCGTCTTTAATGTGATTGAACAAAGATTATCTGGACACATAGATATCAATAGTGTGCCTAATGAAGGTGTAAATTGTAAAATAACATTGCCGTTACTACTTACGGCAAATTAAACTCACGGCTGATTAATTTCTCCTTTTCTTACACTCTTGTAAGCATCAAAACTATACAAAGCTAATGCTGACCAAATGAAAATAAAAGTTAAAAATTCAGCGCCTTGCATCGCCTCTTCATAATAAAAGGTTGCCAGCAAAAACATCATACTTGGGCCAATATATTGAAAAAAACCTAAGCTTGATAGGGTTAATCTTTTTGCTGCAGCAGTAAAGCATAATAACGGCGCCGTGGTCACTATCCCTGCCATCACTAAAGTAATATTTAACGAGTAACTATTTAAACTCAAGTTGGCTGTCGAGCTATCTACATAATAAAGCCAATACATAATTGCTACGGGTAACATTAATAATGACTCTACCAGCAAACCAACAAAAGAGTCTACGTGAAGTTTTTTTCTTAATAAGCCATAGATTGCAAATGAGCTAGCCAATGCTAGCGAGACAATAGGCAAAGAGCCAACAGTGAAAAGCTGCACAAAGACACCAAAGGCTGCCAAAGCAACTGCAATTTTTTGATTTTTTCGTAATCGTTCACTGAAAAACAACATACCTAGGGCAACGTTAAACAAAGGATTGATAAAGTAGCCAAGACTAGCATCAAGCAGATGGTCGTTATTGACTGCCCAAATGAATAATAACCAGTTCAGTGCTAAAACACTTGCAGATAAAGATAATTTTGCAATCACTTTAGGTTGCTTACACAGCGTAACTAGCACTTGCCATTTATGACTTAGTAATACCAATAAAAATAGAAAAACACTCGACCAAATAATACGGTGCATTAATATTTCACCGGCACGAATATCTATAAGCAATTTAAAATATATAGGTGCTAGGCCCCACATAAAGTAAGCTGCTAACGCGTTAAAGACACCATGGCGAGTTGATGATTGTTGTTGGGTAAGTGACATAGGTTTTTTCTATTGAGGCGAGCTTGTGTTTTTAAAAGCGCATGGTAGCACGGCTAACTTTAAAATTAACCAATCATATAAGTACCTGTGCCAAAAGCAATGTGTTCACCAAGCTCATTGTGCATTTCCATTCTAGCAACTGCCACTTTACTACCACTGCGAATAATATGCGCAGTAACAATAAACTCTTCCCCACGCCCTGGGCGTAAAAAATCGGTGCGTAAATCAATAGTACCTATTTTACTCAAGCTTTGCTGAATTGAAGCCGGCGATACATCCGCCAATTGTTCAATAATATTAGCAGCAGCCACGGTGCCACCGGCTAAATCTAACGCTGAAGCCGTAACACCACCATGAAGAATTTTTTGCATTGGATTACCAATAAGCTTGTCTTGCCATGCAAAACGCACTTCAGAATTTTGTGCGTTAAAACGCGTTATTTGTAAACCGAGTAATTGATTAAACGGCATATTACTATTCCAAAAATCGGTAAGTTGTTGATACATAGCTTCATGATTCATATAAAAACCTCTCTGGTCGGACATGTGACGTTTAAGGTTAGCATTAATATGCCTAAATAGGGAAAAATAGTAATGCCCTGATTAATTCTCTCAGGTAAAATAATACTATTAAAGCCTGTTGAAGAATCGCTGTTGAATATTGATACACCTACCTTACCTACAACACATGCAAACCAAAATTTACTGCTAGATACCCTCAAGCACTATTTTGGTTATGATAGTTTTCGCGCTGGCCAAGCTGAGATCATCGACAATATCATGCAAGGTAAAGACGCTTTAGTGTTAATGCCAACCGGTGGTGGTAAATCTTTATGTTACCAGTTGCCTGCCACACTTTTACCCGGCATTACTATTGTGGTGTCACCGTTGATCGCTTTAATGAAAGATCAAGTAGATAATTTAACCCACCAGGGTATTTCTGCTGCGTTTATTAACTCATCATTAGATCAACAAACCATTCATGATATTTTTGCAAAACTATCTCGCGGTGAAATAAAGCTGCTCTATGTTGCCCCTGAACGATTGACTAGTCATTATTTTTTACAAGGATTAAGTGAATTATCGATAAGCATGTTCGCCATCGACGAAGCGCATTGTATATCTCAATGGGGGCATGACTTTCGTCCTGCTTACACTAAGTTACATAATTTAAAGCAGTATTTCCCTCATATTCCGGTAATTGCTCTAACCGCTACTGCCGATGTTACCACCCGCAAAGATATTCTTGCGCAATTATCGCTAAATAATCCTTACATACACTTGGACAGCTTTGATAGAGCCAATATCCGCTTTACCCTAGCGCAGAAATATGATGGTGAAAAGCAAGTATTAGGTTATATAAGAAAACAAGGTGATGACTCGGGCATCATCTATTGCAATAGTCGATGGCAAGTAGAAAAACTGACTAAATATCTTGCTGCTTGTGGCATAAACTGTGCTGCCTATCATGCCGGTTTAGAAAGTGAGATTCGTGCCCTAGTACAAGAAGGCTTTACCAAAGACAACATTCAAATAGTTATCGCTACAGTCGCCTTTGGCTTAGGCATCAACAAACCTAATGTCCGTTACGTCATTCACTTCGAGCCACCGCGCACTTTAGAATCATATTATCAAGAAATTGGCCGCGCCGGTCGTGATGGCTTACCAGCAGAAGCATTATTTTTAGTCGCTGATAAAGATGTAATACGTATAAAAAAACGCATTAGTGAGGGCGATAATCCGCAGCGTGTTAATGTTGAAATGCAGCGTTTTGCTGCGATGAGCGCTTTTATCGACGCACAAACTTGCCGCAGACAAGTGGTGTTAAACTATTTTGCAGAATATACCCAACAAGGCTGTGGTAATTGTGATATTTGTTTAGACCCTCCTAGCCAATTTGATGCCACTGAAGCTGCTCAAAAGGTACTTTCTTGCGTTTTTCGGATAAAACAGCAAGGTGATATTAACCATGTTATTGATGTATTAAGAGGCGAAAAAAGCAGTCAAGTAATCAGTCTAGCCCATGACAAAGTTTCTACTTTTGGCATTGGTAGTGGCAAAACACCCGGTTATTGGTTTGCTATCATCGGGCAGCTTATCCACCTAGGTTATTTACAACAAGATATTGAACAACAATCTAGCCTTTGTTTAACACAAGCATCCAGAAATGTACTTAAAGCCACTGAACCGTTAATGCTAGCTAGTCCTCGCTTACAAAAAGCCAGTTATTGGCAAAGTAAAAAGCAGCAAAAACCTTACGATAGAGCTTTATTCGCCAAATTACGTGAACTCAGAAAAAGTATTGCCGATGGTGAAGATATTGCCCCGTTTATTGTTTTCAATGATGCGACTCTGTCTGAGTTAGCAAGAGTGCAACCTACAACGCCTGCGCAAATGCTAAACATCAGCGGTATTGGCGATATTAAATTGTCTCGCTACGGACAGGCGTTTATGGAAGTGATTAAAGAGCATAATTGAGCACGATTAAACCAAGTTTAAGGTACACGCTCTTTGCCATCCATGGCACCACGATATACCGTTCATCCTGAACATAAAAAAAGCGCCATTTGGCGCTTTTTATTGCTACTCAGAACACATAGCAATTAATTCAATAATGTCTACTTCAAACTAGCATAGTACGCAGCTAAGTTAGCCATATCAGCATCATTTAATGCCGCAACCATACCTTTCATGGTTGGATCATTACGCTTGCCAGATTTAAAATCTTTAAGTTGCTTTTCAAGGTAAGCTTCTTTTTGGCCAGCAAGGTTAGGATAAGTTGGAACAGCTGAAATACCTGCAGTGCCGTGACAAGCACTACACATCATAGCTTTAGCTTTACCAGCAGCAGCATCACCAGCGAAAACAGGAGATGCCATCATTACGGTTGCAGCAAGTGCAAGAGTAAGTTTTTTCATATTAATTGTCTCTCTCTTTGTCTATAAGTTTATTTTGCTGAAAATAGTATAAGTAAAATAATTTAAGCTGTCGTGTTTTTTTTAACTTTAAATAGTGATTCACATCAAATATTAACGTTAGGATACTTTAGTACTGTCAATTTGGTATGATTTAAACTAACACAAACTTTCTTTGAGATATGAATGACTCGCAACACCGTACAAACAATTAATCTTATTGATCAACAAATTGCAATTTTGTTTACCAACAATTGGTTCCAAGAAGATATTATTGCACTACGCCAATCTTTATTAGCTAAAATTCCGGATCACCAAACGAAAGAGATAATTTTAGGTGCCGACAGAGAAAGTGTTCGCTTTCAATGGCAAGACGCTGAATTTATTTTAAACTTTGATTATTATAGTCAATCTTGTTGGTTTAGTGCTCACGATGAAAAGAGTGACATAGCTATTCAACCTCTACTCAATATTTTACTAAAAAGTTAATTGCTATTATGTTTGATAAAATACTCGTTAGTCGCTGCTTTTTAGGTGAAAATGTTCGCTACAATGGCAAAGTAATTCCACTCAAACATCCATTGCTCACTTTATGGCAACAGCAAAATAGGCTAATTGCTGTCTGCCCAGAAGTATCTGGAGGCTTAACAGTACCAAGAGAGCCCGCAGAACAACAAGTCGATAATAAAATAATCACTACTTCAGGGATGGATGTTAGTGAACAATTTACATTAGGCGCCAAACGTGCTTTAACATTATGCCAACAGTACAATATTCGTTTTGCTTTACTTAAAGAATCAAGCCCTTCATGTGGTAGTACACTTATTTATGACGGCTCCTTTACTAACCGAAAAATCACAGGCCAAGGACTGACTTGCAAAGTATTAAACCGAGCTGGAATTAAAGTTTTTTCGGAAAATAATTTAGAAGAATTAGAACGTTTACTTGATAGTTAATTGTTTAAATTTTCACTAATAATTGCTTTGCGGCTTCGATTGATAAATTTATTTAGAGGCTCTTTGCTTTTCATTTCACTTATACCGCACGAAATGCTCATTTTCGGCAACCTAACCCCTGACTGAACACTGACAAAACGTAATTTTTCAACTCCTTGCTTTATTTTTTCAGCAATTTCACTAGCAATACCACCATCAACATCAGGTAGTAATACAATAAATTCGTCACTAGCCGAACGGACTGGTAAACCACTATCATCAACATAACTTGATACTTTATTGGCTATTTTCGATAGAATAACATCACCAATCAAGGTGCCAAAACGCTCACTAAATTGACTAAAGTGATCAACACTGATGACTATAGCAGCAATACCTCGTTCCGCATCTTCACTCAGCCAAGCATCTATATGTTTAGACATAGCTTTTCTATTATGTAAACCGGTCACAGGATCGAGATAAATTTCTTGACGTACTTCTTCAAGCTCATCTTCTAAGGCTTGCGTTTGTAATTGTGATAATTCTAACTGTTCAACGAGTTGTTGCTGCTGTTTTTTAAAAGCTGTAGAGGCATGATGAAGTTTTGCTATCGCGGCCTTAACTTCGCTTCTATCGTTTGACATTAATGCAGGAATATTATCATCTAGCTGATCAATAAGACCTTGAGCGCCAGACGTTGACTGCATACAATTTTCTTGAATTTGACTGAAGAGCCGAGACAGATCTGAAATTATTTCATCACGAAATTTACTTTGTTCAAGCAAATGGTCTTTATATAATTGCTCCATAAAGAAGCCATCTAACGCTTTGCCAGACAACAATAAGCGTTTAATACTGGCCGTTAATATAGGCTTATTATTTTTACAATATTCATAACTAACAGCATAATTTATAGGATTTACAGGCAGATGCCACTGGCTCAGTTGAGCAACTGCCAGAGTCATGGTTTTGTTTGCTTGCTTTATGGAATCGTGATACTTCACCGATTCACCTCTATAGAACTTACGCTATGATGATCTTTGTCATCTACTAAGGCTATTCTCTAGTATATATAAACAAATATCTACTAAATTTATTGTTATTTTTAATCACAAATGCTGCTACAGTAGCCAGTCTTCTTCAATTGAGTTAATAAAAATGAAAAAATTCCTCACTCTTATCTGTATTTTTTTTCTGTTAAGTTGTAGTCAAACAAAAAGCTTAACTAATAAAGCGGCTATCTCTACCAGTGATCAGCAACTACAACAACTCATTCATACCTACCAACAGTTTTATCAAAAAAGTAGCCCTTTTAATGATCCTGTCGAAGGTGGCAACAATGGTAAATTGCCTAACCTTTCACCCGAATTTTTAGCTGAGCAAAATATAAAACGACAAAAGATTTATAACGCACTTATTAATGTCGATACTAAGGAGCTAAGTACTGACAACCAAATTAATATTTCAGTGCTAATTTATACCTTAAAAAATCAATTAGATAGTTATGCGAATAAAGAACACTACATGCCATTAACCGCCGAGTCTGGCTTTCATGTATGGATAGCCAATATTAGTCAGCAGGTTAATTTAAAAAGTGAACAAGACTATCGAGATTATTTAGCTAAGTTAAGTGCGCTACCACACTATTTTAAACAACAAATAGCTTGGATGAATTTAGGCATTGAAGCAGGGATTACTCAACCTAAAGTTGTACTTAAAGGCTTTGAGCAGTCAATTATTGCCTTTATAAAAGAAGATGTTACCGAAAGCGGTTACTATAAACCATTCAAGAGTATACCTAATCACATTGATGCTAAAACTCAGCAAAGTATTAGAGCACAAGCGAAGAAAATTCTCACTGAACAAGTAATGCCAAGCTATCAGAATTATTACGATTACATGATAACTCAGTATCAGCCACAAGCCAGAGATAACATTGCTGCAACCTCCTTACCCAATGGTAAAAATTATTATCAAAATAGGGTTAAGCATTACACCACCATAGATATTACTGCCGAACAAGTACATCAAAAAGGCTTATCTGAAGTAAAGCGCATTAGAGCCGAGATGGATGAAATAATCAAACAAGTTAAATTTGATGGCGATTTTAAAAGCTTTATTGATTTTTTACGCAACGATCCACAATTTTATGCTAAAACACCGGTAGATTTATTAAAAGAGGCATCATACATTGCCAAAAAAATGGATGCTAAATTACCCGCTTTGTTTAAAACATTACCAAGAACACCTTACGGTGTGGTTGAAGTGCCAGCCACGATAGCACCTAAATACACAACAGGACGTTATTCCGGCCCTGCTCGTGATGATCAAGCAGGTAACTACTGGGTAAACACTTACCGACTAGATAGAAGACCTCTCTACGTACTTCCTGCATTGACTTTACATGAAGCGGTTCCTGGCCATCACTTACAAGGCGCTATTGCTCAAGAAATGAAAAACGTGCCGAAGTTTAGAAATCGTACTTATATCTCAGCTTTTGGAGAAGGCTGGGGCTTGTATTCTGAATATTTAGGTATAGAAGCGGGTATATATGAAACACCCTATGAAAACTTTGGCCGCTTAACTTATGAAATGTGGCGAGCTTGTCGCCTTGTTGTTGATACAGGTATGCATGCTCAAGGCTGGTCACGACAACAAGCGATTGATTATTTAGCTAATAATACCGCATTGTCATTGCATAATGTACAAACAGAAATAGACAGATACATATCATGGCCTGGACAAGCCTTATCTTATAAAATTGGCGAGCTAACCATTAAGCGCTTAAGAAAAGATGCTGAACAAGCGTTAGGAGAGCACTTTGATTTACGCGATTTTCATGATCAGATATTGAGAAATGGTTCTATGCCATTAAGCATGCTAGAAAAAGTAATTGGTCGATATATCACTGAGAAAAAACAAGAAATAAAGTTATAAGGAGATAAATAACAACACTAGGAATAAACAAGGCAAGGAAGCCACGCAAAGTAAACCGAGGAAACAGACTTTAAGCTGTTAAAATAGAAGAGCCCCCACTACATCTAAATTTGGCAGTCCCGCTGTCATAGGTTTCCCGTTAGACCGGTTACTTTGCGTCTCTAGTTTTCACTAGATTTGCCCTTGTCGAGCTTTAGCAGCTCAAAGTCATTATAAACCCTCATTTATAATTGTAAACAAAAAACTAACATCCTTATGCTAATCAAGTTAAAATACCCTTTGCTTATTTGCTAACCCTGTGTTTTTGCTCATGTTAACATTAAAAAAAATATTTATGTTGTGTGCTTCATTATTATGTATCTCATCATTAATGACGTCTGTTAATACATTAGCAGCTCAAGATCAGCACCTAACCCAAGAGCAACTTATTAGCCAGGTAGAGTATTTTTTTAAAGAAGACGCTGAAACACTCAACTACAACAAAATAGTTAAACTAAGCAATAACATAATCCTACAAAGTGAAAATTTTCCTAGCGCTATTCTTGCCAAGACTTATCTTCTATTAGCACATGTTGCCAGTAATAAAGGCGATCTTGAAACTGCGTTTCAATTTACTCAAGACGGCATAGCCATTGCTACGCAAGATTTAAAAACCCGCCTTTGCTTACAAATAAAACTAGCAAGTATTCTTTCGGCTAAAAAACAGTTTGCCCAATTATTAACAACCGCACAGCAAACCATCGATATGCAAAAGGGTAAAGAAAACTCTAAGTATTTTTTGTTTGCCTTAAGTTATCGAAGTGTTGCTTTTGCTATGCTAAATCAACATGAAAAGGCGTTAGTTGACCTGCAAAGGATAGAATCGTTCATTAAACAAACCCCTGCCTTTGCAGAACATATCTCTTTATTGGCAAGCTTAGCCAATGCTTATTATTATTTGGGCGATTATCAAACAGCACTGACAGTGCAGTTAAAAATATTAAAGTTACGCTACAATTTGAATAAATTAGCGAATGTTGACCAAACTTATTACCAGTTAGCTAACGCTTATTATCGTTTAAATCGCTTTAACGATGCATATAATGCCTACTGGGAAGCAAAAAATTATGCTGAAAAAAAATCTGCGCCAATTTATATAGCCTTTGCAAATCAAGGTTTAGGAAACACCCTGATAAAACAGCAAAATTACCCTGATGCTATCACTAAAATAGAAGCGGCTAAGACGTCTTTTTATCAACATAACCTAGCTTTGCCCTACGTAGAAACACTTATTTCTTTAGCACAAATTCACAATCTAACTGGGGAAAAAGATAAAGCTGCTAAATTGCTACTCGAAGCAGAAAGCTCACTAATGCAGTCTGAACTAACTGACGACTATATTCTTTTTTATCGGTTAGTGGCAAATGTTTATCAAGCAAAAAAAGACATGGGTAAAGCCTATTATTGGCTGCAAAAATACAGTAATGCATTATTGAAATTAAAGAGTCCTGCAAACTTAATAAAACAGCCAACTATCGGCATAGTAAACAATACAAATGATAAAGAGAATGATCTCGCTAGTAATCAAACAAGCCAGCTTGTGGTTAAAATAGCGGAAGAAAGTGTTTTAGAAACTATCTTTTCAAAGAAATACCAACAACAGCAAGTGCTTATTATTATATTCTTAGGAATGACATTGTTTTTGCTAAGTTTGCTGATTTTTATCTGGTTAAAATATCGCACGAAAAAGTTAAAAAGCACTTACGAAGCTTTAGAGAAATCAACAGATGTTATCGCTACGCCAATTCAAACTAAGCAGCTTTATCAAAATAATTTTAACATGGCGCGAAAGTATTCTTACCCACTAGTTTTGGGGTATATTTCCATCAGTAACTGGCAAGAATTAAGCTTTCAATTTAATAAAAAAATAGTTGCTGAAGTTGCTCGTGAAATAGCTAACCTCATGAATAAACACATCAATGAGTTTGAAAATGTTGGATTAATTAATGATGGAGAATACCTATTACTTTTTCCTCACCAAGATATCAGCACTGTTGAGCGCACAATTAATAAACTTTTATCCGCTTTAAAGCTCAGATTTTTTGCCAATTTAGGTGAGTTTTCGGTTACAATAGTTTACTCAATCGGAAGTCCAAACTTTCAAGATATTGACCCGTACATTTTCCTTTCACAATTAAGTGATTCACCCAAGATAGCGTAAAGCCAGGTAACCTAATGATAGCCGTATTACTAATCACCGCACTGTTTGTAATAATTAGCGTATATTTTTTCTTTCGAGCTGAAAAATTACAGCGCTCAATAATTTTACTAAAGCGAGAAACAGCAAAATCGTTAAAAGAAAATCAAGTATTGTCTAAATCAATGGTGCAAATGGCTGGTAATACTGAAGAGTTCGCTAAAAATAGACTGCAAAAATTATTTAACAACACCACAGAGCAAGAAGTTATAGATGAACTGCTACTTATAAACCCCCTTATAAATCATTACTCGTTAATTTTTCAAGAGTGTTTAATGAAAAAAGGTAAACTGCATTCAAGTGTGAGAAAGTGCTTTGCCAACCAAGAAGATAACCTTTACAAAGATTTTTTTGACAAAGTAATTAAGAAAGATTCAAAAATACAGCGATTGTGGAATGCTAATAATTTTATTGCTTTTATTTCTTTAGCTGAAGCTTTGCTGGTTAAATATGAAGAGCAAAAGAGTACTGATGGTGCAACAGAAAGTGCAGCCACTGAACAGGTAAGCTAGAGTATTAGCTTCTAATAACAATATCTGGCGAGGTATTAATTTCGCCTTCACTTGAAATAGTTGCTGCATTATCATTGCACAGCAATATAGCTAAATTTCCCGCGTTACTATTTCTGATATAAGTAAGATCGTAACCAAATTGTGTCAAACTACTAGCCGCAAATTTTTGCGCTAAAGAAAGTTTGCTCCACAAGGTGTCGCTAGCAAAGTTGTTTTGCTGTCGTCTTTCTAATAAAGTTTCTCGTTGAACTGCCGCTTGCATATGAACCTCTAAAATTTAAATGTGAAAAATAATCCAGCCATTACTTAATGAATCACCGAATAGCTTACTACGCTTAAAAAATAATCATTACAGTTATAAAGTATCTCAATTTGATGTATACATCAACACTTATGTCGACTAAAAACTGTTATCATTACTGGTAATACCTGATGTGGCGGTAATTTATTAACCAAGCGTTAATTAATTATTTGAAAACTGTAAAATAAACGGGGTTCTAAATTATGAGTGTTGTTTTAGATGAGTTACTGGCTTTATTAAAATTAGAAGTTATTGAGCAAGGAATATATCGTGGTCAAAGCCAAGATTTAGGCTTTAGAGCCTTATTTGGTGGCCAAGTTATGGGGCAAGCATTATCTGCTGCCCAAGAAACGGTAGGCACTGACCGTTTTGTACATTCTCTACATTCATATTTTTTACGTGCTGGCGATGCTTCAAAGCCGGTTGTTTATGAAGTTGAAAGCATTCGCGATGGTACTAGTTTTAGCACGCGTAGAGTACAAGCGATACAAAATGGTAAGGCTATTTTTTACATGACCGCTTCTTTCCAGCAGCCTGAAGAGGGGTTTAACCATCAAGATACTATGCCAGATGTTCCTAATCCCAATGGCATTTCATCCTACAATGATTTTATCATCCAGAATCAAGATGCTTTACCTAGATCAATGCGCGAAAAGTTTTTAGCGGAAAAACCCATAGAAATCAGGCCTATTCAACAATACAATTGGCTCAAACCTGAAAAAAGTGATTCAAACTCGCAAAGTTGGCTGAAAACCAATGGCAATTTGCCTGATGATTTGCGTATTCACAGTTGTATGCTTGCTTACGCCTCAGATTTTCACTTTTTACCAACTGCGTTATTACCTCACGGTGCAAGCCATTTACTGCCTAACTTTCAAATAGCAACAGTTGACCATGCTATGTGGTTTCATCGTCCTTTTCGCTTTGATGACTGGTTGTTATATTGCATGGACAGCCCCTCTGCTAGTAACGGCCGAGGCTTAGTCCGTGGACAAATATATAACCGTCAAGGTGAGTTAGTCGCCTCTACCACTCAAGAAGGGGTAATTAGACAAAGATAGAAGCCTTAAGCAAGAAGTGTTTCGAGTTTTAAGTGAGAAAGTTCCTTTCGTTAGAGAAATGAGTTTTTCGCTACTCGATACTTTTCCCTCGTGACTGCCCTTGCCAATCAAAACCGCTTGGATGCTGAAAAATACGTAAATCGAAGTGAGGAGCAATAGCAAAAAGATGATCAAAAATATCAGCTTGAATCGCTTCATATGCACCCCAGTCAGTAGTATTAGCAAAGCAATACAATTCTAAAGGTAAGCCACTTGAGGTCGCGGGTAATTGCCTAACCATACAAGTTAAGTCATTACGAACGTTATCATTTTGATGTAAATACATTTCAATATAGGCGCGAAATGTACCAATATTTGTTAACTGTCGAATATCTATATCATTTGAATTGCTTGCTTGCTCCATTGTTTTATTTTCAACTTCAAGCTGTTGCTTTTTATCTGTTAAATAACTTTTCAATAGATTGGTATTTGCTAAAAAATCAACTTTTTCTAATGAATAAAAATCAATACTGCCGATATCAATGATCAAAGTCCGTTTAATGCGCCTTGCACCAGTGTGATACATATTGCGCCAGTTTTTAAATGAATCACTGATCAATGCATAAGTGGGTACTGTGGTAATAGTTTTATCAAAATTTTCAACTTTTACAGTATTTAACCCTATTTCAATAACATCACCATCTGCGCCATATTTAGGTAACTCAATCCAATCACCCGCAACAACCATTTTATTAGCAGAAATTTGAATACTAGCAACTAAGCCCTTGATGGTATCTTGAAACACTAAAATTAACACCGCCGTTAACGCCCCTAAACCACTCAGTAAGTAAATAGGCGAACGATCTAATATCAATGAAATAACAATGATAATAGTCACTAAGTAAACCGCGAGCTTAATCACTTGAATAATAGCGTTAAGTGGCAAGTATTTTTGTTTTGCCGTTTCTCTATACAGACTTTTACTAACATTAAGCACAGCACTAATAGTGCGAGCTACCTGCAAAGTTAACAATATTTTTACCACTATTATGATGATATTGGCGATGAAAAACTCATCAGGAAAAACTAACGGCGTTAAAAACAAAACCAAAACAAGAGGTAATAATAAAGTAGCGCGAGTTAGCACTCCATGCTCAATTAAAGCATCATCCCAGGTGTTTTTTGTTTTTAAAATGATCTTATGAGCAATATTAAGAATTTGATTTTTTGCTAGATAATAACTGAGCGTTGACAATAAAAAAATAATAGCTAAGCCAATGCCTACAGTGCTCATATGCAAGTAATCACTACTAACGCCTTGTTCCATTAACCACGCAGTTATCAGTTCATTCATTAATTTTCCTTAGCTATCGTTACTCTGCTTAGCATTGTTTATCATTTTTTCTAGCCTAGCATCTTTTTCATGCCAAAACTGTGTTAACCATTTTTGAAATGCTATTTTATGATTGCGGTCATTCATATAATCGCCATTTAGCTCTGCAACAATTTCACGGGTATGAATTTCAACATGGACATTGTGAATACGACCACCAAGAAAGTCACCAAAGGTTGGTATACCCTCAGGATAATAGATAGTTACATCAACAATAGTCGTTAAATGCTCGCCCATGGCATCAAGTACAAACGCAATACCACCTGCTTTAGGTTTGAGTAAATGGCTAAATGGCGAGTTTTGTTTATCATGCTTTTCTTGAGTAAAACGCGTCCCTTCAATAAAACTCATAACACTAACAGGCTTATGCTTGAATTTAGCACAAGCTTTGCGCGTGGTTTCTAAATCCTTACCGCGTAAGTGAGGATTTTTTTTCAAAAAGGATTGTGTATAACGTTGCATAAAAGGAAAGTCTAACGCCCACCACGCTAGACCTAATATCGGCACATAAATTAATTCTTTTTTGAGGAAGAATTTTAAAAAGGGAATTTCGCCATGCAAGATTCTTTGTAAAACCACAATATCAACCCAGCTTTGGTGGTTAGCTAAAACCAAATACCAATCTTTTTTATTTAACTCTTCTAAACCTGTTACCTGTAATTTCATTTTGGTAAACATTTTTTGATTAAAAGTATTTACCGCCACCCAGTTGCTCGCCATTAAATCCAATAGATAACTAAAAATTTTTTGAGAAAAATTTAACGGGATCAAAGCCTTAAAAAGTGAAAAGACAAGAATAGGAATTAACCAAAAAATAGTGTTTAAGGTATAAAAACTAAAAGAAAATAAGGTTATCAATGGTGCTGGTAAAAAGTTAAACATGAGTAATTTTAAATAAATAATAAATGTAGCTTTAATAAGGTTATTTAATCATGATTCAGACAAAAATTATATTTTTTCTTACGCTTCATTATAATTTATTCACTATAGCGCAGAGTTATTAATCAGTAAGATAAAATCTAGATGAATTCCTTGTTTTATTGGCCTTGAGGTTGTTTTTTTACAAACAGTAATGCATGCTAAAGCTAGCAAAATAACAGGGGGAAAAATGAACTTTAAAAGAGCTGTAATCAAAGTTGGTAGCGCGCTCGTGGCGCCAACAAAAACCGGCTGCAGCGGACAGTATGCTTTAGCAATTGCGCAATTTATCACTAAATGTCAACAGCAAGATAAAGAGGTTATTTTGGTTTCATCTGGTGGCATTGCTGCGGGCAGAACCTTAATTCATCATGGTTCACCTAAATTATCTATTCCTGTAAAAAGAGCCATGGCTTCTGTTGGGCAAATGCAAATGATGGCTAACTGGCAACGATTCTTCGACACCCCTTGCAGCCAAATATTGATTACTCAGGACGATCTTGAAGATAGAGAGCGTTTTATTTCAATTAAAGAAACCATTCAAATTCAACTTGAGAACGGCATTCTCCCCATAGTTAATGAAAACGATACTGTTACAACTGAAGATTTAAAAGTAGGCGATAATGACAACCTTTCCGCCCTTGTCGCTCAGGTTTGCGAAGCCGATAGTTTATTTATTTTAAGTGACATCGATGGCGTCTTTAATAAAGATCCCAATGTGCATAGTGATGCAGTGCTCGTTCCCCAAATTGATGAAATCACAGATGAAATTTACGCCATGGCTGGTATAAGTCGTAATCACCTTGCAACGGGCGGCATGAAAACTAAAATAGAGGCAGCAAAAAAAGCCACCGAACACGGTATTAATACTTACATAGTTAATGGCACCAAAAGTGAAACATTTGATTCATTAGTAAAAGGCATTAATCCGGGCACACATTTTTCTGCGGATAAAAACATCATAAGTGCCAAAAAACATTGGCTTAAGCACACAGTAAAAAGTCAGGGTAAAATCACCTTAGATAAAGGCGCTGTTAATGCACTATTGAACAAAGGTGCTTCATTATTACCTATTGGCATTAAATCTGTTGCTAAAAAATTCGATGTTGGCGACTGCGTTGACTTAATTGATCAACAAAGCAAAACCATTATTGCCAAAGGCATAACACAATATAGCAATAAAGAATTAAAGCGCATTCAAGGTAAACATAGTGATGAAATTGAGCTCACTTTAGGTCATGCAGAAGGCGTTGTTGTTATTCATCGAGACGACATGGTGCTTTTAGAACAAGTTTCAGAATAATATAAACTCGTACCGCTTTAACAAAAAATTTAAGAATTAGAGAATAAACAACATGAGCCAATTTGATATGGTTGCTATGGCAAGCAACGCCAAAGTAGCAAGCCGAGTAGCGGCACAGCTAACAAGCACCAAAAAGAACATCTTATTAAACGCTATTGCCGATGCTATTGAAGCTGATAGCGCCAATATCATCAAAGAAAATGCTAAAGATATCGATGCCGGTCGCGCCAAGGGTTTAGCTCAAGCAATGCTTGATAGACTTATACTGACAGAGCAAGGTGTACAAGATATCAGTTCAGCAATTAGAGAAATTGTTGCCTTAAAAGATCCCGTTGGTGATATCAGCAATTTGGCACTTCGCCCTAATGGCATACAGGTGGGAAAAATGCGTATTCCCCTTGGTGTCATTTCGATGATTTATGAAGCACGCCCTAATGTTACCGCTGAAGCAGCCGCACTTTGTATCAAGTCAGGTAATGCTGTTATTTTACGTGGTGGCTCTGAAGCCATTCATTCAAACCTTGCTATCGCTGACTGTTTGCATAAGGTATTAACTCAACATGGCTGCGACAAAAACGTTGTCAGTGTTATTCCTGATACCAGTCGCAGCGTTATTGAGCAATTGTTAAAGCAAAAAGAAACCATTGATTTAGTGATTCCACGTGGCGGCGAAGGCTTGATCCGTTATGTCAGTGAAAACAGCCAAATACCTGTAATTCAGCATTATAAAGGTGTCTGTCATTTATATATTGATAAATATGCTGACCTCAATAAAGCGGTCAATATTTTAGTTAATGGTAAAACCCAAAAACCTAGTGCCTGTAATGCCTTTGAAACCTTTTTAGTGCATCAAGATATCGCTGAGCAATTTTTACCTTTAGCGGCAAAAGCATTAGCCGAAGCTGCAAATGTTACCGTACATGCTTGTGAAAAAAGCTTAAATTATTTTGCTGGGGCTCAGTTAGCCACAGCTGATGATTATCATGCAGAATACTTAGCACAAGAAATTGCCGTTAAAGTTGTCAACTCATTTGATGACGCCATTGCACATATTAATAATTACACCTCAGATCATACTGAAGTTATTGTCAGCCAAGATATTTCACGCAGCCAAGCCTTTATTCGCCAAATTAATTCGTCTGTTGTTATGGTTAATGCTTCATCACGCTTTTCTGATGGCAACCAATTAGGCTTAGGATCTGAAATTGGCATATCCACCAGCAAACTGCATGCCTTTGGCCCGATGGGATTAGAAGCATTAACCACAGAAAAATTTGTTGTTTATGGTGATGGGCAAGTGAGAGACTAATGCTTATGGAACTCTTATGGGTGATTGTAGAAGCATTAACCACAGAGAAATTTGTTGTTTATGGTGATGGGCAAATCCGAAAATAAAGCACTTGCATCGTTAGGTATTACTAAGTATTCTACGCGGCCTTTTTCTGTACCTTAATGGCAAAATACAAATGATAGGTTTCGATTACGGCACTTCAAACTGTAGTGTTGCAGTTATGAAGAATAACAAGCCAAAGATAGTGCCTCTTGTTAATAACCAGAGCACTATCGCCTCGAATTTATATGCACCCGATCGCGACATTATTAGTCATTGGCTATGCCAACAACTTGAGGGTGAGCAGCAAGTTCACTTTAAAGGTGCGCGTGCGCCACAGTTACAAAAAGCTCAAAGAGCATTAGGTGAATTAGCCTTTGACGGTATTGCCAATGACCTACTTTTTGGTAAAGCTGCCCTCGATAAATACCTAGAAGATCCTGAAGAAGGTTACTATATTAAATCGCCGAAATCATTTTTAGGCGCAAGTGGTCTAGCACCAATGCAAATACAGTTATTTGAAGACATTGTTGCAGCCATGATGAGTAATGTTAAACAATTAACAGAGTCTCAATTACAACAAGAACTCACACAAACCGTAATTGGCCGCCCGATAAACTTTCAAGGCTTACACGGTGAAGAAAGTAATCGTCAAGCCATTAATGTGCTTACTAATGCCGCTAAACGGGTTGGCTTTAAAGACGTTGAATTTCAATATGAACCTGTTGCCGCAGGGTTTGAATTTGAAGCAAGTTTAACTAAAGAAACTAACGTATTAGTGGTTGATATTGGTGGCGGAACCAGTGATTGCTCAATGTTATTAATGGGGCCAACCTTAGCTAATAGTAATGATAGAACTCAACATCTGCTTGCGCATAGCGGTGTTCGTATTGCTGGCAATGATTTTGATATTCAACTGGCACTACAAGGCATAATGCCCGCTTTAGGTATGAATAGTTTATTAAAAACTGGCAAGCCCATACCGACAGCCAGCTTTTATCAAGCGTTAGCTATCAATAATATTAATGAACAAACCGAGTTTTACAGCGCTAAAAACAGGCGTGATTTAATACAATTATCACGCGACGCCAAAGAAACTGATATAGTTGAGCGCTTGATTACCGTGCATGATCATAAGCTTAGCTACCAGTTAGTCAATGCGGCCGAGCAAGCTAAAATAGAATTATCACACCAAGATAACCACATTATTGCTTTAGATGATATTAATGATCACCTTGAGGTTAATGTCGATAAACTCACATTGAAACAAGCGAATAATAGAACCCTAGCGAGCATTGGCGAACTAATGCAATCTGCCGTTAAACAAGCCCAGTGCCAACCTGATGTAATTTTTGTTACCGGCGGCACAGCAAAATCTCCCATTATTAGTGATTATATTAAACAGCAATTGCCTAATGTTCCCGTCGTTATTGGCGACCATTTTGGTAGTGTTACTGCAGGCTTAGCGCGCTGGGCTGAGAAGGTTTATCGCTAAAAAGCTATGGCTACAATATAAGATACACTATACTTACAGACATAGTTAATTTTGCTTAAATAATCATTAATGAAGCTTATCTTATTCAGACAAATAGCATTGTTACTACCTTTACTTGGTTGCATTCACTTGGTGAATGCAACTGATATTATTAGTTATGTCGATTCAAAAAAGCATCCCGATCCAAATCAAAGCTATTTTGTTGATTTATTAACTTTAGCCCTTGATGCAAGCACAGAAAAATATGGTGCTTATCAATTGCAAGGAGTAGCTATTGAAATGGCACAAGGTCGAACCTCGTTAATGTTACAGCGTAACGAGTTAATTGACTTAACTTGGCGGATGACATCTAAGGCGCTTGAGAAAAACTTACAAGCAATTTATTTTCCTCTCATAAAGGGGTTAATGGGTCACAGAATTTTTATCATTCGCGAAAACGAGCAAAAAAAATTTCCCAAAGCGCTATCAATAGAAAAACTAAGAAAAATTCATCTTGGTCAAGGCTATAACTGGCCAGACACTGATATTTTAATCGACAATGGTTTTAATGTGGTTAAAGGTTACGACATTTATTTACTAGAGATGTTAAAAAAAGGCCGTTTTGATTATTACCCTAGGGCATTACACGAGCCTTGGGGTGAAATTGCCAGTAAACCAGACTTTATAGTAGAAAAGAATTTAATGCTTAACTATCCTACCCCTATCTTCTTCTTTGTTAACAAACAAAATAAACACTTACAACAAAGGCTCACCTTTGGCTTAAATAAATTGCTTAATTCTGGAAAATTTGAACAATTTTTCCTCAATCATAAAATCACTTCAGGTATTTTAACCAAAGCAAACGTTGATCAACGCACCATATTTACCTTACATAACCCATTATTATCCGAGCAAACTAAAGTACTACTTAAAGACAAGCGCCTGTGGATAAAGCTTAAATAACTCTACTGTTTATCATCAAAATCAACGCTAGATAAAGACTTTCATATACACAAAAAACGGCGCTAATGCGCCGTTTTCACTTAGTTCCACCCAAGCAATCTATTTATATAGCTTTAACCAACATGATATTACCTGTTATTGCCACAATTGCGCATTGGCTTGATTCACGAATTAAATCAACATTAGCTTCCTCTGCCAAACGCGCTTGCCAATCAATACCAGAATAACGAATACTACCACTGGTTTTAGATATATCACTACTTGCGGCAACTTCTAAACCGATCATATCACTAGAATTGTCGGTTTTCTCTTTTGCATTTTGCAATGACTTTAACGGTTTCCACAAAATCACCGCAATAAGCGGTGATAATAAGCCGACTGTTAATATTTCACTTTGCCAGCCACCGACAACACCTAAGCTAACTAAAATTCCAGTCACTAAACTCGCTAGAGCAAAAAATAATAATGGCCCACTTAAGCCCATGACACTGAGCTCAATAACAAAACTAACGCCGGCAATTAAGTACCATAAGTGAGCAGGATTTTCTAAAAAATATTGCATATAACCTCTTCAATCAAATGAACTGATATAAAGTCTACGATTCAGATAACTTCAAACTGCTCGAAACGGCAATGGCTTGTGCTACCGTATTAGCGATGTTATCTCCAGTTTTACCATCCGTCAGCACTACCGTACTATCATTAGCAATGGCTCGATGAGCGGTAATAGCATCTTGTGCCAAGGTTAAGGTAACGGCTGCTTGACCTTGTTGGGTGTTTGCTACTTGACCAACCACATCTAAAGCATTGGCATCGGCTGTCGCCACTAAACGAATTGCCTCAGCTTTACCTTTAGCCTCTAAAACTTGTGACTCTTTACTCGCTTCAGCCGCTAATACTTGCTCAGCTTTGGCCGCTTCAGCATCTAACACTCGAGCACGTTTTTGACCTTCTGCTTCAGTAATCGCCGCTGTTTTTACCCCTTCAGCGGTTAATATTACCGAGCGTTTTTCTCGCTCTGCGGTCATTTGTTTTTCCATATCTTCACGAATCGTTTGCGGCGGGGTAATATCTTTAATTTCATAACGTGTCACCATCACTCCCCAAGGCGCAGTAGCTTCGGTCATGGCACCTAAAATCTGTGCGTTAATGGCATCTCTATTTTGAAAACATTCATCCAACTCCATAGAGCCAATAGCATTACGCATTGTTGTCATCGCCAGTTGAGTAACTGACAATTTATAATCAGTTATATTGTTAGTCGCGGCGGCTGCATCTGTTACTTTCATAAACAAAATACCATCAATTTCTAAGGTAATATTGTCTCGAGTAATGGCTGGTTGCGACATTATCTCTAATGACTGCTCTTTTAAGTTTCGATCTGCGGCAACTGACTGTACATAAGGAATAATGAAATTCAATCCAGCTGATAGGGTTTTACTATATTTACCTAAGGTATAAACAACGTAACCACGGTTTTGTGGAACAAAATAAATACCTTTTTTTAAGGTATATAAAATAACTATCGTTAGCCACAATACCGGGCTAGTAATAAAATTTTCAATCAAGGGGTTCATCAAGTACTCTTCCTTTTTATACTAAATTGATTAAGTTCAACTGAGGATCAGTTCCTGAGCACACGTTAATAGACTGTTAAGCGTAAAGCAAGTGATTAAAAAGAGAGGTTAGATTATGAGCGCAGGTCTTAGAGAATAATTATCATTGACACTAGCTTAATAGTTGCCTCAACAAATGCCACTTAAAGTAATACCATATATGGACCCTCTCCGATTGCAAGACAATTAAAATTTATTAAAACTACTCTGCTATATAAGTACAGCAATAATCAATTAAGGTTTTCGCTTTAATTTCAAACTCACTGTTAGCCGGCACATAAAAAGATTCGCCGCCTTCTATATTTTGCCATTGGATTGACTCTGGTAATAAAATTTCACACTCACCCGCGGTGATTTCCATTAACTCTTTTTCAACGGTGGCAAACTTATAATCACCGGGCATCATAATGCCTAAGGTTTTAAAGCTGCCATCTGAAAAAGTAATTTTACGACTTGTGACTTTGCCATCAAAATAAACATTTGCGGCTTTGGTTATGGTTACATTGGTAAATTCAGACATTATTATTTCTCATAAAAAAAAGGTACTTAGCTAAACAGCAAGTACCTTTGTTTGCCAGGGAGCAAAACAAAATTATTGACTAGCAATCTTTTTCATATCAGTCATATAACCGCGAAGCTCTTTACCAATCACTTCAACGCCATGACTGCGAATAGCTTCATTCACTTCAATTAAGCGAGCATTATCAACATTGTTTGAACTCTCTTTTAAGCCTTCACCTAATTGTTCTAGTGTTAAGTTACTTGCATACTCTTCAAGCAACGGCACTGCCGCGTGAGTAAATAGATAGTTACCGTATTCAGCTGTGTCAGAAATTACTACGTTCATTTCGTATAATTTGTTACGCGCAATACAGTTAGCAATTAATGGCGTTTCATGAAGTGATTCATAATAAGCCGACTCTTCAATAATACCTGCAGCCACCATAGCTTCAAACGCAAGCTCAACACCTGCTTTGATCATCGCTACAACAAAAATACCTTTATCATAGTATTCTTGTTCAGTAATTTCAGTGTCACAGTCTGGTGCTAGTTCAAACGAAGTTTCTGCTGTTTCTGCGCGCCAAGTTAATAAGTTAATATCATCATTCGCCCAATCAGCCATCATGGTTTCAGAGAAGCGACCTTCGATGATGTCATCCATATGCTTTTCAAATAACGGACGTAAAATTACTTTTAACTCTTCAGACATATCAAACGCTTTAATTTTTGCCGGGTTTGATAAACGGTCCATCATGTTAGTGATACCGCCATGCTTAAGACCTTCAGTAGTAGTCTCTAAGCCGTATTGTAATAATTTACGTGCATACCCAGCGTCCATTCCTTGAGCGATTAATTGCTTGTGACCAAGCACTGCAGCCGTTTGCAACATACCACACAAAATAGTTTGCTCACCCATTAAGTCAGACTTAACTTCAGCAATAAAAGACGATTCAAGTACGCCGGCTCTGTCACCGCCTGTTGCACTAGCATAAGCTTTAGCAATGGCTAAACCGTTACCTTGTGGATCATTTTCAGGGTGAACTGCAATTAGCGTTGGTACACCAAAACCACGTTTATACTCTTCACGTACTTCAGTACCTGGACACTTAGGCGCAACCATAACAACCGTGATATCAGGACGAACTTGCATGCCTTCTTCAACAATATTGAAACCATGTGAATAAGAAAGCGTAGCACCTTGTTTCATCAATGGCATTACTGCATTCACGGCAGAGGTATGTTGTTTATCTGGCGTTAAGTTTAATACTAAATCTGCTTGAGGAATTAAGTCAGCATAGTTTCCTACTTTAAAACCGTTTTCAGTTGCCCACTGGTAAGACTGACGTTTCTCAGCGATCGCTGCATCGCGTAAAGCATAAGAAATATTTAAACCAGAATCACGCATGTTCAAACCCTGGTTTAAACCTTGAGCGCCACAGCCAACAATAACAATGTTCCAATCTTTGATGAAGTTACAGCCATCGCTGAATTCTTCACGTTTCATAAAACGACATTTGCCTAACTGGCCTAATTTTTCGCGTAAGCTTAAGGTATTGAAATAATTGCTCATGGTCTTTCCTGTAATTCTTTAATTAGTTTGATCAGCTTTTCTGATCTTAAAAGCATCATACTCTAGCCAATACGTTGCAAAAAGTGATATATTTGCACCGCAACATTGCGTTTTTCGCAACATACATTGAGTAGGCGAGAAAATCATGGATCAAAAATCATTAAACATGTTTGTGCATCTAAGCCAAACGCTGCACTTTGGTAAAACTGCTCAAGCTTTCCATATGAGTCCGTCAACCTTAAGCCGGGCGATACAACGCATTGAACAAAATGTCGGCAGTGAATTGTTATTGCGAGATAATCGCAGCGTAGTGCTGACCGAAGCAGGAAAAAAGTTTCAGCAATACGCCCAGCAGCAAGTTGATCAATGGCAAATTTTCAAGCAATCTTTAGATGAAACTCAACAAGTTTTAACAGGCAAACTCAGCGTTTATTGTTCAGTAACCGCTGCTTATAGTCACTTACCACCACTGCTAGAGCGTTTTCGCCAGCAGCATCCACTGGTAGAAATCATGCTTACCACAGGTGATGCCAGCGACGCGCTAGAGCAAGTTCAAAATAAATCCGTCGACTTTGCCATTGCCGCTAACCCTGAGCAACTGCCACGCAGTGTATTTTTTCAACATCTTGCCACCATACCTTTAACGGTAATTGCGCCAACCATGGCGTGCCAAGTGCAACAACAGTTACAAGCTGAGGTTCTCAATTGGGGAGATATTCCAATAATTTTGCCAGAGCACGGTCCTGCTCGAAAACGATTTGAGCTGTGGTATCGTAAAAAACAACAAGGCAAAGCTAACATTTACGCCACCGTTTCTGGTCATGAAGCCTTAGTAAGTATGGTCGCTTTAGGCTGTGGCGTTGGCATAGTGCCGCAAGTGGTTGTTGAAAACAGCCCCGTACGCGACAAGGTGCAGTATTTGAATGATGTTGGCGAAATAGCGCCTTTCGACCTTGGTGTCTGTTGCTTAAATCAAAGTAAAGCGCAGCCGCTAATTAAAGCTTTTTTCGATGCGATTGCTTAGATGTTTTAACCCGAAAAAGCATATGAAAATGCTCGCACATCGATTGCCGCGAGCCAGTAAGATAGCGCGAACTGGAGAATGTGCGTCCTGCATTCTCTAATAAACTGCTTCCATGCAGCGTAAGTTCCCGCCTACGAGATTTACACTGCTACTGACTGAGTTAAGTGCCTAAGCAATCTATCCATCGCGCGATACGACAATGCTTCGATTAAATGTTTATGCTCAATTTCGACCGTTGCCTCCATATCCGCCAATGTGCGCGCTATTTTCAAAATTTTATGGTGAGCCCTAGTCGACAAACCGAGTTTTTCCACGGCAAGCTCTAAAAATTCATTATCATCGTTGGATAAATGACAAAAGCTTTTTAATTCGCTGGTGCCAAGATGGGCATTGGCTTTACCTTGCCGCTCAATTTGTCGAATGCGACAGGCCTGTACTCGTTGCTGCACTTGCTCACTGGTTTCGTTTTGATCCGTATCAGCCGCCCATGTGCCCCGAGGTAAACGCGCCACTTCAATTTGAATATCAATCCGATCGAGAAAAGGGCCTGACAAGCGATTCAAATAGCGCAGCACTTGCTCTGGGGTACTGCGATTGTCATTATAAAATCCGGTAGGGCTTGGGTTCATCGCTGCAATAAGTTGGAAACGCGCCGGAAAGCTTTGCTTGTGCATGGCACGCGAAATAGTGACTTCGCCCGACTCCATTGGTTCACGAAGTACGTCTAATACTTTTCGTTCAAATTCAGGTAATTCGTCTAGAAACAAAACGCCATTATGCGCTAATGATATTTCACCCGGTTGAGGCTGACTGCCACCACCTACAAGCGCTGCGGAAGAAGCTGTGTGATGCGGCGCTCGAAAGGGTCGCGTTAACCATGACTTGCCATTGATTTTTTGATTACTGATAGATTGAATAGCGGCTACTTCTAACGCTTCTGCTTCAGTCATTCTCGGTAAAATACCTGCTAGCCGACTCGCTAGCATGGTTTTCCCAGTACCGGGGGGACCGATAAAAAGGAGATTGTGATTGCCACTGGCGGCAATCTCTAAAGCACGCTTAGCAAGTGGCTGACCAATAACATCGCTAATATCTAATTCATTGATATCACAAAATTGTGCTGAAGCTTGCTCGATGACCAAAGGCAGTGGCGTTTGTCTGGCAAAGTGAGGGTACAGTTGACTTAAATGTTCAATAGCATGTATTTTTGCTTGTTTAACCCAGCTCGCTTGCTCGCTATTTTGTAATGGCAGTACTAAAGTTCTTTGGCTTTCGCTACATGACATTGCCATAGGAATTTCACCAATTATGGCTCTGAGCTCTCCCGATAGCGCTAACTCGCCAGCAAATTCATATTGGCTTAAATCAACCTGAGGAATTTGCTCTGAAGCGGCTAAAATTCCGACGGCAATGGGTAAATCAAATCGTCCACCTTCTTTGGGTAAATCAGCAGGCGCCAAGTTGATGGTTATTCTTTTTGCCGGAAATTCATAGCCACAATTGATGATAGCACTGCGTACCCTATCTTTAGATTCTTTCACCGAGGTTTCTGGCAAACCGACAATATGAAAAGCAGGCAAACCATTGGCCAAGTGCACTTCAACACTAACAAGGGGGGATTCTAAACCTACACGGGCGCGGCTAAAAACACAGGCAAGTGACATAATAATTCCATTTATTTGATTCCATTATTTTTAGTGTAGGAAAGTATTGGAGTTTTTTCGACTTTCATTAAAAAGATACTAGGAAAAACCAGTTGGTTATAACTTTTACTTATTTACAATCAAGAAAAAACTCTAAATAAAAAGCTTGCTCAAAACATTAGAGCTATGGTACTAATTTAATAAGAGATGAGCACTGCACAAAAAATAAAACGATAAACTGTCAGTCTTTAGTCAATTAAATTTTAGTAAAAGAGAAAACAAATATGCAAAACTTTAGCTTAATTACCAAGGTAATTATTATTAACGTCCTCGTCGTGGTGATTAAGTCATTGCGTGGGTTTTCGTTGAGCTAAAGAAAAAGCAAAACAAAAATACAAACCCTCGCTTCGAAAGAACCGAGGGTTTTGTTTTTTCTGGCAAGAATTTAAACCGTATTTTTAAAACATAAACAACACAACAACTTTGGAATTATCATGACTAACAGCAAGCCCTTAACCGGCGGCGGATTATTATTTAAAGTACTTGAACAACACGGTGTAAATCATATTTTTGGCTATCCCGGTGGTGCTATCATGCCCATTTATGATGCGCTTGTTGACAGCAATGTGCAGCATTTTCTTTGTCGTCATGAACAAGGCGCAGCATTTTCAGCGGTTGGTTATGCACGTGCTGCGGGAAAAGTTGGTGTATGCATGGCAACATCAGGCCCTGGTGCTACCAACCTAATTACCGGTCTTGCCGATGCCCTTGCTGACTCTATTCCGCTAGTGGCTATCACAGGTCAAGTACCAACAGCAGCCATGGGCAGTGATGCTTTTCAAGAAACCGATATTTTTGGTTTGTCACTTGCTTGTACTAAGCATTCTTTTCAAGTGAGCCATGTTGATGAACTAGAAGATGTATTACACCAAGCCTTTGAAATTGCTTTAGAAGGTCGCCAAGGCCCAGTACTGGTTGATATACCAAAAGATGTGCAAATAGCCAACATTGAACAAACGTTTAAGACGGCTCCACCGCTTAGAAATAAAGTAAAATTACCCCTTGCTGATATTTCAAAAGCGCTGGAGCTATTAACCCATGCCAAACAGCCAATTTTATATGTTGGTGGTGGCGTTGGTATGGCAAATGCGATTGAAGAAGTACGCTCTTTTGCCGCTAAAACAGGTCTACCATCAGTTTCTACATTAAAGGGGTTAGGGGCTATTGAAGCAATTGATGAAAACTATTTAGGTATGTTAGGAATGCATGGTACTAAAGCAGCAAATTTGGCAGTACATGACTGTGATTTATTGATTGCTGTAGGTGCTCGTTTTGATGACCGCGTTACTGGTAAATTAGATCAATTTGCCCCTGATGCCAAAGTCATTCATTTTGATATTGATACCGCTGAAATAAACAAGCGCAGAACAGCTGACGCTCCTATTTTAGGCGACTTAAAAGAAAATTTACCTTTACTTACATTGCCCCTAAACATTGCCCCTTGGCAAGCCAAAACACAGCAAATGAAAGCGGATTGGGCTTGGCGTTATGATCATCCTGGGGAGCGAATTTTTGCACCGGCAGTATTGAAAGAAGTTAGCGACTTAATGCCTGAAAATACTTGTGTTACCACCGATGTTGGTCAACACCAAATGTGGGCTGCACAGCACATGAACTTTGATGATCCAAGTAACTTTTTAACCAGTGGCAGCATGGGCACTATGGGCTTTGGTTTGCCTGCCGCTATTGGTGCACAAATTAGTCGCCCCCATGACACCGTAATCGCTGTTTCAGGTGATGGCTCAATTATGATGAACGTGCAGGAATTAGCGACGATCAAACGCTATCAAATTCCAGTAAAAATTGTCCTTATCGATAACGCAAAATTAGGTATGGTTCGTCAGTGGCAAGATTTATTCTTCGAGGGTCGCTTAAGTGAAACGGATTTATCAGACAATCCAGATTTTATCATGTTAGCCACGGCTTTCGACATTAAAGCTAAGCAGATCACCAACAAGAGCGAAGTTACTGCCGCCATCAACGAAATGTTAGATCACGATGGTCCATACTTACTACAAGTTAAAATTGATGCTGCCGACAATGTTTGGCCTTTAGTACCACCTAACAGTGCCAATAACGAAATGATGGAGAGCGCATAAGATGAATACCTCTACTTTAAACAATTACACCTTAATTATTATGACCGATGATAAGCAGGTAGTACTTGAGCGAATTTTACAAGTAACTCGCTATCGTGGTTATTTAATTAATGGTATGACAGCAAAAGTAAATACCGGTACTAATGTCGCAACTATTGAATTATTTGTTAGTAGCACACGCCCTATTTCACTTTTAACCGATCAAATTAATAAACTGGTCGACATCAAGAGTGTCAAGGTGGACAATAACGCGTCACAGCACACTACTGTAAAAGAATGTAGTGCTTAATATAGATTAATTATGTAGGTGAGCATTTATGCTTACATTTAAATAGCAAGGTATCAGCGGTTGTAAAGCTTGCGCATCACCTACAAATACACAAAACAAATTTAGGAAAAGAAAATGGCAAAAGTAAATGCAGATTTAATTTGGTTCAACGGTAAACTCATGCCTTGGAAAGACGCAACAGTGCACGTAATGAGTCACGCTTTGCATTATGGTTCATCAGTGTTTGAAGGTATTCGTGCCTACAATACTCATAAAGGTACCTGTATTTTTCGTTTAGAAGAGCATATTAAACGTTTATTTGATTCAGCAAAAATTTACCGTATGAATATTCCTTACACGCAAGAAGAAGTCATGCAAGCGTGTAAAGATGCGATAAAAGAAAATAATTTGAAATCAGCTTACTTGCGTCCATTAGCTTTTTTAGGTGATATTGGTATGGGCTTGCGTCCACCTATTGATGCTATAGCTGATGTAATGATTGCCGCTTTTAGTTGGGAAGCTTACTTAGGCGCTGATGCTATTGAAAACGGCGTTGAAGTGGGTGTATCAAGTTGGAACCGATTGGCACCGAACACTATGCCAACGGCAGCGAAAGCGGGTGGAAACTACCTTTCTTCACAACTTATTTCTACTGAAGCAGCACGTCACGGTTATGCAGAAGGCGTAGCATTAGATGTTAATAACATGGTTAGCGAAGGTGCTGGTCAGAACTTGTTCTTAATTCGTAAAGGTATTATTTATACACCTCCGGGCACGGCTTCTATTTTGCAAGGTTTAACCCGTGACAGTGTTTTCGTACTTGCCAAACAGTTAGGTTATGAAGTGCGCGAAGAGCCTATTTCCCGTGAATCTTTATATCTTGCTGATGAATTCTTTATGTGTGGCACAGCAACTGAAGTGGTTCCAGTTAAATCAGTTGATGGTATGCCAGTTGGCGATGGTTCAAGAGGGCCAATAACTAAAGCCATTCAAGAAGCTTTCTTTGGTATTTTTGATGGAACGACCAAAATTCCAGACGGTTGGTTAGATCCAGTAGAATAAATAGCCTTTTAACACTATAGCAGAGTTGGAAGTACTCACTGACTAAAGTCAGCTCCGTGCTTCCGCCTTGCTCTAGTGTCAAAATTCAAATTTATTAGATATAAAAATTGATTTAAAACCCAAACAAAATTCTATTTTAAAAGCATCTTTAATAAGGGTGCTTTGAAAATAAACTTTATCCAGCATTTTCAAACGGAACTCAACATCATGGCAAAACTACGTTCAGCAACTTCTACTCAAGGCCGTAATATGGCTGGCGCTCGCGCTCTTTGGCGCGCTACCGGTATGACAGATGGTGACTTTGGCAAACCAATTGTTGCTGTGGTTAATTCCTTTACCCAGTTCGTGCCCGGTCATGTGCATTTAAAAGACATGGGGCAGCTTGTTGCTGGTGCTATTGAAAAAGCAGGCGGTGTGGCTAAAGAGTTTAATACTATAGCCGTGGATGATGGCATTGCTATGGGTCATAGCGGCATGCTTTATAGCTTGCCCTCACGTGATTTAATTGCTGATTCCGTTGAATATATGGTCAATGCTCACTGCGCTGATGCCATGGTGTGTATTTCAAACTGCGACAAAATAACACCGGGTATGATGATGGCAGCCATGCGTCTTAATATTCCGGTTATTTTCGTTTCAGGCGGTCCGATGGAAGCCGGAAAAACTAAGCTTTCAGACCAAATTATCAAGCTCGATTTAGTCGATGCCATGATTCAAGGTGCCGATCCAACAGTGTCTGATGAGCAAAGCGATCAAATAGAACGCTCTGCTTGTCCAACTTGTGGCTCATGTTCTGGTATGTTTACCGCAAACTCTATGAACTGTTTAGCAGAAGCGTTAGGGTTAGCACTGCCGGGCAATGGCTCAATGTTAGCGACTCATGCGGACCGTGAGCAATTATTCCTAAAAGCGGGTTCTCAAATTGTTGAACTAACAAAGCGTTATTATCAACATGATGATCAAACTGCACTACCACGCAATATTGCCAACAAAGCCTCTTTTGAAAATGCCATGTGTTTAGATATTGCCATGGGTGGTTCAACCAATACTGTTTTGCACTTACTTGCCATTGCACAAGAAGCTGAAATTGACTTTACCATGGCGGACATGGACAAGTTATCTCGCATTGTGCCGCAGCTGTGTAAAGTTGCTCCTTCAACACAAAAATATCATATGGAAGATGTACATCGCGCCGGTGGTGTTATCGGTATTTTAGGGGAATTAGCGCGCGCTAAATTATTAAGCACCGAAGTGACCAATGTACTAGGGATTTCTTTAGCAGAGTTATTAGCTAAATACGATATTATGGTCACAGAAGATCAATCAGTAAAAGATTTCTACAAAGCAGGACCTGCCGGAGTTCGCACCACCAAAGCTTTTAGCCAAGACTGTCGTTGGGATAGTTTAGATGCTGACAGAGCAAACGGTTGCATTCGAAGCCACGAGCACTCTTTTTCAAAAGAAGGTGGGTTAGCTGTGCTTTCTGGCAATATTGCCCTTGATGGTTGTGTGGTTAAAACCGCAGGCGTCAGTGAAGACAATTTAACTTTTACCGGCCCCGCACATATTTTTGAAAGCCAAGACGATGCTGTTGCCGGCATTCTAGAGGGCAAAGTAGTCGCTGGTGAAGTGGTGATTATTCGCTACGAAGGCCCTAAAGGTGGTCCTGGCATGCAAGAAATGCTTTACCCAACTACCTATTTAAAGTCGATGGGCTTAGGTAAAGCATGTGCCTTAATAACTGATGGTCGTTTTTCTGGCGGTACATCAGGTTTATCCATTGGCCATGTTTCTCCTGAAGCGGCAGCAGGTGGCGCAATCGCCTTAGTTGAGCAAGGTGATATTATCCATATCGACATTCCAAATCGTAGTATTAGCTTTGCTGTGAGCGATGAAGAAATGGCGCAACGAAAAGCCGCAATGAATGACAAAGGTAAACAAGCATGGCAGCCCAAAGATCGTGTGCGCCCTATTAGTTATGCGTTGAAAAATTACGCCATGTTAGCCACAAGTGCTGACAAAGGGGCGGTACGTAACCGCGACCTCTTAGATGGCTTGGTAGAAAAATAATGACCGAAACACAGCTACTTGCACAGCAAACGGAGCAACTTGACTACTTGAGGCGCATATTACTTGCGCCAATATATGACACGGTTGTAGAAACTGAGCTGACCCATTTAACGAAATTGTCGAGCCGTTTAAATAACCAAGTGTATTTAAAACGCGAAGATCAACAGCCAGTACACTCTTTTAAATTGCGTGGCGCTTGTAACAAGTTATCGACCTTAAGCGAAGAAGAATGTATTCACGGCGTTATTGCTGCCTCGGCAGGCAATCATGCTCAAGGCCTAGCACTGGCTGCTAATAAACTCGGCATTAACGCCACCATCGTCATGCCAAAAACGACACCTGATATCAAAGTAGATAATGTCAGGCGTTTAGGTGGCGAAGTACGTTTAGTAGGTAATAGTTATGACGAAGCACAGGCAGCTGCAAAAGAGTATGCCGCAACTGAAAAGAAAACCTTAATCCACCCTTTTGATGATACTGAGGTTATTATTGGTCAAGGTACTGTTGCCAAAGAATTATTACAACAGCAACCCAATGCTGATGTGGTATTTATTCCTGTTGGTGGCGGTGGTTTATTAGCGGGTATGGCGGTTTATTTAAAACAGCTTAGTCCCCAAACTAAAGTCATTGGTGTTGAAGCCCAAGATTCAGCCTGTTTAAAAGCCGCACTCGCGGCAGGAAAACCCGTTGACCTAGCGCAAGTAGGCTTATTTGCTGATGGTGTTGCAGTAAAGCGTATCGGTCAACATACCTTTGATTTAATTGAGCGCTATTGTGATGAAGTGATCACCGTTTCTACTGATGAAATTTGTGCCTCGATAAAAGATATTTTCGAACAAACTCGCGTTATTGCTGAGCCTGCAGGGGCATTGTCTTTAGCCGGGCTACAAAAATATTGTACCACTAGCACCAAAAAAGAAGCATCTCTTGTCGCGATACTTTCTGGCGCTAACATGAATTTTCACAGTTTACGTTATGTTTCTGAGCGCTGTGAATTAGGCGAGAAAAAAGAAGCGGTTTTAGCTGTCACCATTCCTGAAGAAAAAGGCAGCTTTAAGCGTTTTTGCCAAACCATAGGCAACAGAGCGATAACTGAGTTTAACTATCGTTATGTCGGCGAACCAAGTGCTAATGTTTTTGTTGGTGTGCGTTTAGCTGGTAGTATAAATGAGCGTGAACACTTACTTACTGAGTTAGCAAGTGCCAACTATCAGGTGACTGACTTTACCGATAATGAACTGGCAAAACTGCATGTTCGTTATATGATTGGTGGTAAAAACAGCGCAAAGAATGCCAATGAGCGTTTATTTTGTTTTGAATTTCCTGAGCATCCCGGAGCCTTGGAAAAATTTCTCGATGCCATGGGCGAATTATTTAACATCACGCTATTTCATTATCGCAATCATGGCGCTGCTTTTGGTCAAGTGCTAGCGGGCTTTGAAGTAAATACCGATAAAGAAATAGAATTTTTTGCTCATTTAGATGCCTTAGGCTATCAATTTGAAGAAGCGACAGATAACCTCGCTTATCAAGCGTTTTTGAATTAGTACTAATAAGACTTTATTTGTAGAGGGGAATTTATTACTCCTTATCTTATCAGTTACGCATATAATTATCTTCAGCAACACGTTGTAATGATGTAAGGGCTTCATTTATCTTCACAAGTAACCGTAAATGATAGGTAAAGTTTAGTTCAAAATTCGCAAAAAAAATAATTTATGCCATAGTTATTCTATTGATAAAAGTGCCATTAGAAAAATTTAAGGGAATTATGCAAAATCATATTCAAAAGGTTATAGAGGCGGTTTCAAATACCTATGGCGACAACTTTTTTAATGCAATCACTTTAGCACTGCATGAAATAATCAAAGCCGACTACACTTTCATTGCTATTTTAGATAAAGAAGCCTTCACATCTAAAACCATTGCTTTAGTTGCCAAGGGCAATAAAGCTGAGAATTTTGAATACTCATTAACCGATACACCCTGCGCTAATGTTGCTGATGATTCTGTCTGTTATTACAAAAAAGATGTTTGTGCCCATTTTCCTAAAGATCAACTATTGATTGATATGAATATTCAATCCTATTTAGGCACACCTTTACATAACTCTAAACAAGAAGTGATGGGCTTAATTGTCGCCTTGTATGAGCAACCTTTAAAAGAGGATCAAGATGTAATTACTTTATTTCAAGTATTCTCTGGTCGAATTGCTGCAGAGCTTGAACGTTATGATTACGAAGCATCGCTAGAAGAAAAAGTGCTATCTCGCACACTAGAGCTATCCAAAACCGTAGAGCAATTACAACAAGCACAGCAACAATTGGTTGAATCGGAAAAAATGGCCGCCTTAGGAGGCTTAGTTGCAGGCATTGCCCACGAAGTAAATACTCCCTTAGGTATCGCAATAACCACCTACAGCATTATTAATGACGAGCATAAGTTGTTAAAAGACAAAATAGCACAGCAAAACCTTAGCATGAAAGATATGGAGCATTATTGTAACTCTGTAGACAACGCCCTTAATATGCAGAATGAAAATTTAATTCGAGCGAAGGAGTTAATTGAAAACTTCAAAAAAACCGCAGTAGATCAACACCAATTAGATATTGAAACCATAAACCTAACAGATTATTACCATAGAATTGCTTCTACTTTGAATTCTATCTTAAAAACAAAAAATGTGTCGTTAGACATAAAAGGCGATGACAGTATTATTCTAGCAACCTTTCCTGGTATTCATGGCCAAATATTAACAAATTTAATTACCAACAGTGTCCGTCATGGTTTTAATGATAGCGTTGATAACCATATAGTTATTAATATTGTCCAGCAAAAAGGCATTGTTGAAGTGCATTACCAAGATAATGGCGTTGGCTTAAATGAAAAAGTAAAAAAGCATATTTTTGAACCGTTTTTCACCACCGCAAGAAAAAGTGGTGGCGTTGGTTTAGGTATGTCGATTGTTTATAACTTGATCACCCAAAAACTCAAAGGCACAATTTTTATTGATAAAAACAGCCAAGGTGCTTGTTTTATCTATCAATTTAAAGAAAACACAAAGTCATAAGCTTCTTTGTCAGTTTTTTACACTGCTCACAAAACACTATATATAGTGCCAACATAAAAATAAAACCCCACATATGGGTCATACTGATAAAAACTTGATCTCGATCAACTATTTAAAACCATAAAATACACTATATTGTGTTTAAGAAAAATAAAAACACACTATATAGGTTTTCCATGGAATTTAATTGTCTCTCCCCAACCATTGTTTTTCAAGAAGTACCTGATGAAATAAGCTTATGTTTCAGCATAACTGGCTGTAAAGTTGGCTGCAAAGGCTGTCACAGCACTGAATTGTGGAATGAAAATTACGGCAGTTCATTAACCAATAAAGCCTTTATTGGTTGGCTAAAAAAATACCAAAGTTTAATTAGCTGTGTGGTTTTTTTTGGCGGTGAATGGCAACCCAACGCCTTAATTGAAAAGCTCATTATTGCCAAAAATTTTGGCCTAAAAACCTGCCTTTATAGTGGTCAAGAGTCAGGGGAAAAACATATTGACATAAAAATCTCTCAACACCTCAATTTTTTAAAAACCGGTGCATGGCAAGCAGAACTAGGCGGTTTAGAAAGCCCGACAACTAACCAAGTTTTTCGTGATCTAGAGACAGGCGAAAAACTGAATCATTTATTTATCAAAAACCATCATAACTTTTCAAAAGGAACTCAACATGTTGCGGCTTAGCGAAGAACAAATTAACAATAAAAAAGACTTTATCCATAATTATTTTCTGGCAAAAAATGCTGCCGATGGTTCAAAAATGGATGCCAACGCCAATGTTAGTCATAAAAATATTGCCACCTTAGAAGCCGAATTATTAAAAGATTGTTTTGTTCAAATAAACCGGGCACTAGTACAAGACAAAATACGTGAAACCTTTAATGACAGCCTTGCCGATGAGTATTTACGTCAAATTGAAGATCATGAAATATATGTACACGATGAAACCAGTTTAAAGCCATATTGTACCTCAATTAGCATGTACCCTTTCTTACTCGACGGCTTAACTAAATTAGGCGGTGAGTCCAACGCACCTAAGCATTTAGAGTCTTTTTGTGGTTCATTCGTTAACCTTATTTTTGCCATTTCTGCCCAATTTGCCGGTGCGGTGGCTACCGTTGAATTTTTAACCTACTTTGATTATTTTGCTCGCCTTGAATATGGGGATGACTATTTAACTACGCATAAAAAAGCTATTGAAAATCATTTACAACATGTAGTTTATGCTATTAACCAGCCTGCCGCAGCTCGAGGCTATCAAAGTGTTTTTTGGAATATTTCACTTTTCGACCAACATTATTTTGCTTCAATGTTTGGTGAATTTGTTTTTCCTGATTTCACTAAACCTAACTGGCAAACCGTTGACAATTTGCAGCACTTTTTCCTTAACTGGATAAACAAAGAGCGTGAAAAATCAGTACTCACCTTTCCTGTTGTTACGGCAGCAATGCTAACTGAAAATGGCCAATGTAAAGACCAAGAATTTGCTTTAAAACTTGCTGAACAAAAAGCTGCAGGCAACTCATTTTTTGTGTATTTATCTGACAGTGCCGACTCCCTTGCCTCCTGTTGTCGATTACGTAATGAAATATCAGACAACACTTTCTCATATACACTGGGTGCTGGCGGCGTTGCAACAGGGTCGATTAACGTTATCACCTTGAATATGAATCGTTTAGTGCAAGATGGCCGAGATCTAAAAACTGAAATTGAGAAAATTCAAAAATACCAAGTCGCTTACCGTAATTTAATGGAAGATTATAAAGCCCAAGGAGCCTTATCCGTATACGATGCTGGCTTTATTTCTCTTGATAAGCAATTTCTCACTATTGGCATTAATGGTATGGCAGAAGCCGCTGAGTTTGCCAACATTACCGTTGGCAATAACCAAGCTTATAAAGATTTTGTTAGCAGCAAACTGCAAGTGATTTATCAAGCCAACCAAGTTGCTAAAAAGGAATTTGGTTATCTGTTTAATACTGAATTTGTGCCCGCAGAAAATTTAGGGGTTAAAAACGCAAAATGGGATCGAAAAGATGGTTATCAAGTCAAGCGAGATTGTTATAACTCGTACTTTTATTTAGTTGAAGGTGACGATACCAACCATATCGATAAATTTGTTCTGCATGGCCAAGAAATTACCCAGTATTTAGATGGTGGCTCAGCATTGCACCTTAACCTAGATGAAGCGTTATCAACTGAAGCGTATATGAAGTTATTTAATGTTGCCGCGAAAACCGGCTGTAACTATTTTTGCATTAACGTCAAAATCACCATTTGCAACTACTGCGAAACCATTGATAAACGCACGCTAAATCAATGCCCCAATTGCGGCAGTGATGACATTGACCATGGTACTCGTGTTATCGGTTATTTAAAACGAGTCACTGCTTTTAGCCAAGATAGACAAAAAGAACATGCGCTTCGTCATTACCATAAACAAGAGCATAAACAATCATCTAAGCAAGGGCAGCAATCTGCTAATAACGCTGCCTAGTTGATCTGCAACTAACACCTAAAATTATTTCACCATGAGTATGGTTACTTGGTTAGCCATACTCTCATCATCTAAGCGTCCGTAGCGCATGATAAAATCTTGCTTACCATCATGGTTAATATCGTAATGCTCAAACAAGGCACCGTCTTTAGGTAGTTGGAGTTTGTGCTTACTCGCTTTTCGATTGAATAATCTAGCACTCTTTTGACCTAAAAAAATGTTTAGCTTTTCTTCCCCTGAAGACAAAACCAAATCTTGTAATTCGTCACCATTAACATCGGTTAACAATACAATGGCTTCGCCACTTTGCCCTGAGGTTAAACTAAAACTCAGCTCGACCTCTTTATCGATAATAGAATCACTGCTATAAATATCATTATCATTTAACGCAAAAAGTAATACGTTTTGATCTATACCACCCGATAGCAATACCCCAATAATATTACTAATACTTAACTCAAATGAAGACAACAACACCTCAAATTTACCATCATTATTGACATCAACTATCTTTAAGCCCGTTAACGTACCCTCAGCTTTAATAACAGTATTGGCTACTTTAGGAAACTCAAGTTGACCATTTTCATTAGTAAAGCCCAGATAAAACTCGTAGTCATTGACTCGGTCAAATACACCTGAACTTTTGGTAAAACGCACCCCAAGATCAACTAAGCCATCACCATTTATATCTTTAATTTCTTCAATAACGCGATGACTTAACTCACTTTGATCAAGGTTTTCACCATCAGACTCTCGTATTTGCCACCAATTTAAGCCATCAATTTCGTTGTTAATATCGAGTGTGTTTTGCTCTGCAGAAAACTTTCCTTGTGCCTGTTGACTAAAGTAATTAATTTGGCCTTTTGAAACCCAGGCAATATCTTGTTGCCCATCTAAATTTAAGTCAGCCAAAAATAAGGTTAGAGGATTAAAAGATACGCCGCTGCGATTTAATTCAACTCGGGTCTTGATGGGTAAATGTTGATAAAAATAATCTTGGTTATCTTTTACCGCAAGCCACAAATTTGTATGCTCAAAATCAGGCAAAATTATGTCATCAAGCCCATCTTTATTCACATCTTGGATAAAGTCTTTTTGAGCAACAAAACTCGGTTTATCTTGCAAAAATATTGAACTTATCATTTGTTTTTGTTGAATAAATAAGCCTGAAGTAGCCTTATCGTTTTGGCGCAAGTCATCATTATAATGCAAACTTGCCACCTCATTTTTTGCTAGAAAATATAAGCCTTGTTTATTCTCACTGACATCAAAGGCAAAATACTGTTTAGGCAGTGGTAATTTATCGAATAAAACAAAGTCATTCTTTTGCGCATCAAGTACATAAACCGCAAGCCATGTTTCATTTTGTTCATCATTGCCAATCAAAACAAGCTCATCAGCAGGATACTGTGCATTAGAGATTATATCGACAGCAATTACCGGCAAGCTTACTTTAAAAGGGGTGCTGATTTTATAATGTTCAAAGCTTAATTTAGTACCGGCGAGTTTGGTGGTATTGGCAAGTGTTGTGTGACTTACAGTAATCAACAAACCACATAACAAACTTAATAATAATCGATAGTGCATATCAGCCCTCTTCAACGAAATTTAAGTTACTTCCTAAAAAGTAAATTCTATGGCGAAGTAGAACAATATGTGCCTCTATTAGCTAGTCATTTACTTTTATATTTTGTAACCAAAAATTAACAAATCTACTCGAAATGTTTTACTGATAATAGGAGTTTAAATGGGCATTACTTTATAAGCACATCGTCTTGCGCCTTCTACAATATGTTCTTCACGAGTAACAATAGCAATATCTTCTAGTAAACTTTGAAACAAGTGCAATTCACTGCGACAAAAATTTACGCATTTAGTGGCTGCTGCGCATATTGGAC
>Ga0316205_10000815_pt1 | contig 47495 bp, 51 predicted proteins | sample 3monthpyrite_MG_FD_204941 | JGI IMG/M metagenome (GOLD analysis project Ga0316205, IMG submission 204941) | Microbial mat bacterial communities from mineral coupon in-situ incubated in ocean water Damariscotta River, Maine, United States -... | ecosystem: Environmental > Aquatic > Marine >...
GGCTCGGGTTTCCGAAATGCTCCAGCTGTTGGAGCACCGGATCGGGCAGGCGGGTTTGAAAGGCATCGCCGCAGAGCAGCAGCATGGGCAGCCGGTTGGCATGGGCCAGCGCCGCGGATGTGAGCAGATTGGTGGTGCCCGGCCCGGCTGAGGCGGTGCAAAACATAAATCTTTGCCGAAGTTTTGCCTTGGCATAGGCGGCGGCGGCAAACCCCATGCTTTGCTCGTTTTGTCCGCGATAGAGCGGCAATGTTTTACGATAATCGTGCAAGGCCTCCCCAAGGCAGGTAACATTGCCGTGCCCGAAAATGCCGAATCCACCCGCAAAAAGGCGCTGCTCGACACCGTCAATAATGATGAACTGATTGGCCAGATACTTCACAATTGCTTGCGCCAGTGTCAAAGCTATCGCATCGCTGCTCTTGTTCATATTATTCTCCGCGTTTGCAATGTTTTATAGTCCGGAATAGCGAAAGATCAAAATTCCAATTGACCTGAGAGTCGAAGATAGGATACATATTTTTGCAACCGGTTGCAACAATCTTTTCGGGGAGTCGGCGAAAATGCCCAGCATAGGTATCGGAATTATCGGCGGCGGATATATGGGCAAAGCCCATGCGGTGGCCATGCAGGCGGTTGGGGCGGTGTTCAATACCCGGCTTCGCCCCCGCATGGAGATGATATGCGCGCGCACGCCTGATTCAGCCGAAAAGTATCGGCAAGCCTTTGGGTTTGCCCGCGCGACCGATAGGTGGGAGGCGCTGGTGAGCGACCCTTTGGTGGAAGCCATCGTTATTGCCTCGCCGCAAACCACGCACCGGAAAATTGCCGAGGCGGCCTTTTTGCTTGGCAAGCCGGTATTTTGTGAAAAGCCGCTCGGTGCCTCGTTTGAGGATAGCCAAGCCATGGTAAAAGCCGCTGAAGCGGCGGGTGTGCCCAATATGGTGGGCTTTAATTATATTCGCACGCCGGCATCGCAGCTGGCCCGCCAATTGGTGGCTGATGGCGCAATTGGCGATATCACCTATTTTCGCGGCGAACATACCGAGGATTTTTATGCAAACCCGGAAGCGCCGGCAACATGGCGCACCAGCGGCGCGGCCAATGGCACAATGGGAGATCTGGCCCCGCATATGATCAATGGCGCGCTGGCGCTGATCGGCCCGATCACATCACTGATCGCCGAGGTGGAAACCGTGCACACAAGCCGCCCCGGCAATGCCGGGCCGGAAGCCGTGACCAATGACGACCAGGCGCAACTGATGTGCCGGTTTGAAAACGGGGCTATGGGGCATTTGTTTTTCAGCCGTATCGCAACAGGGCGCAAAATGGGCTATGTTTATGAAATAACCGGTACCAAAGGCGCGATCCGCTTTGATCAGGAAGACCAAAACGCGCTTTGGCTTTACAAGATGGATGAACCGCAGGCAGAGCAGGGATTTAAGAAAATCCTCACTGGCCCCGCCCACCCCGATTACGAACCATTTTGCCAGGGGCCGGGGCACGGCACCGGCTATCAGGACCAGATCATCATCGAAGCGCGTGATTTTTTGCGCGCGATCGAAACCAATAAACCTGTTTGGCCGACCTTCCGGGACGGCATGGAGGTAAACAAAATTGTCGCCGCAGCACTGCGCGCGAGCAAAGAAAAATCTTGGGTGCGGGTGACCCCCCGTTAACATCAGTAAGGAAAAGCCTATGACGATCAAAATTGGCAATGCGCCCTGTTCCTGGGGTGTTGAATTTGCGGATGATCCGCGCAACCCGGACTGGAAAACCGTGCTGAAGGAATGCGCGGGCGCGGGCTATAAAGGCATTGAGCTGGGGCCGGTTGGCTTTATGCCGGAAGACCCCGCCGTGCTTTCAGATGCGCTGGCAGAAAACGATCTGGCGCTAATCGGCGGCGTGGTTTTTCGTGCCTTTCATGACCCCGCGAAATGGGAAGATGTGCAGGATGGCGCGGTGCGCACCTGCAAGGCGCTCGCCGCGCACGGGGCCAAACAGCTTGTGTTGATCGACTCGATTTCCGCGCGCCGCGCCCCCACGGCGGGGCGGGCCGACGAGGCCGAGCAAATGGATGCCGCCGAGTGGGCCGCCTATATCGACCGCATTCGGACCATCGCCAAAATGGGCGCCGAGGACTATGGCTTGACCGTGGGCATTCATGCCCACGCCGCCGGGTTTATGGACTTTGAGCCGGAACTGGAAAGGCTGCTGGGCGAGATTGATGAAAACATCCTGAAAATTTGCTTTGATACCGGCCACCACTCCTATGCCGGCTTTGATCCGGTATCCTTTATGCAGCGGCATATGGACCGGATTTCTTATATGCACTTCAAGGATATAGACCCGAAAGTGAAGGCCGCCGCCATTGCCAACCGCACCGGATTTTATGACGCCTGCGGGCAGGGCATATTTTGCAATCTCGGCGAGGGCGATGTTGATTTTCCGGCGGTGCGCCAGTTGCTTTTGGACAGTGGTTTTGAAGGCTGGTGCACGGTGGAGCAGGATTGCGACCCAACGCTTGATGTTTCCCCCATCGATGATGCACGGGCCAACCGCGAGTATCTTGAATCTATCGGCTTCAAATAGGGAGACCAGAAAAATGACAAAACTAAATTGGGGTATGATCGGCGGCGGCGAAGGCAGCCAAATTGGGCCAGCCCACCGGCTTGGTGCTGGCTTGGATGGTGAATTTTCCTTTGTTGCCGGTGCGTTAGACCATAACGCAGAGGCTGGCCGCGATTACGCGCAGCGGCTCGGCATAGCGGCTGACCGCGCCTATGGTGATTGGCGTGAAATGCTGGCCGGTGAGGCCAAACGCGTTGACCGGGTGGACCTTGTGACCGTCGCCACCCCCAACGCCACCCATTTTGAAATCACCAAAGCCTTCCTTGAAGGCGGGTTTCATGTGCTCTGTGAAAAGCCGATGACCATGACCGTGGAGGAGGGCGAGGAGATTGTGAAAATCTCTGCCGCAACCGGCAAAATTTGCGCGGTAAACTACGGCTATTCCGGCTATGCGCTGGTGCGGCATATGCGGGCAATGGTCGCGCGCGGCGACCTTGGCAAGGTGCGTTTGGTGGTGGCCGAATTTGCGCATGGCCACCACGCCGATGCTGCCGATGCCGATAATCCGCGGGTGCGCTGGCGCTATGATCCGGCGCAGGCGGGCGTTTCGGCCCAGTTTGCGGATTGCGGCATTCATGCCCTGCATATGGCGAGTTTTGTAACCGGACAAGAGGTTGAAAAACTGTCGGCCGATTTTGCCTCGACCATTCAAAGCCGGGTGCTGGAAGATGATGCGATGGTGAATTTTCGCATGGATGGTGGCACAGTTGGGCGGCTCTGGACATCATCGGTAGCGATTGGCCGCATGCATGGTTTGGCGATACAGGTTTTTGGCGAACTGGGCGGCTTGCGCTGGGCGCAGGAGCAGCCAAACCAGCTATACTGGACCCCGGTTGGTGGCCGCGTGCAAATAATTGAGCGGGGCGAGGGCGGGCTTTCACCCGAAGCGGACCGGGCCAGCCGCGTAACCATTGGCCATGCCGAGGGCATGCCGCTGGCATTCGCCAATATTTACACCGACCTCGCCGAAGCGATCCGGGCGGAAAAAGCAGGCCGAAAGGCCGATAGCGCGGCCAATACTTACCCGCGCGCGGTTGATGGTTTGCGCTCGATGGCGGCGGTTCATATGGCGGTTAAATCGGCAAATGATGGCGGAAAATGGGTTGATGCCCGGCCGCCGATGTTCCGCTAAAGGCCGGAGGCCGCGAACGGGGCCAGCGCTATTGTTGCTGGCCTTGTCGCAAGGTGCCGCGCTCGACTATATGGCACGGGAATAATCTGGTTTCCGGGTAGCGGTCCGGCTCGTCGAGCATCGAGACGATCAACTCGATCGATGAGCTGATGATTTGTCTGACCGGCTGATGGATGGTGGTGAGGTTGAAGCTCTCCCAACCCGCCATTTCCATATCGTTCAACCCGATAATGCCGATATCATCGGGCACCGACAGCCCCGCGGTTTTGATGGCGCTCAATGCGCCAAGCGACAAAACATCATCGCCGCAAAAATAGGCTTCGGCACGGTTATTTTGCAGCAGCCGCAGCATTTCCTTGCGCCCCGCATCAAATGAATAGGCCTCTGCATAGCTGAAAGAAACCTCGACCTCGGGGTTTTTTGCGGCCGCCTCCAGAAACCCCGCGAGGCGATCCTGGGTTGATGTCGCCTTTTCAGGCCCGCCCATAAAGCCGATTTTTCTATAACCTTTTTCAATCAAGCAACGCGCTGCCATGCGGCCGCATTGCTGGTTATCAATGCCAACGATATGCACATGTGGCGATACCGAAAACTTGCCGAAGGAATGCACAACAGGCACGCCGGCATCACGAAATGCTCTTGAAAACCCTTGCGGCAGCGTTGAAGACGCGACGATCACGCCGTCCACCGAATATTGCTGCAACATTTTAACCGATTCTTCCGGGTCGGTTTCGTCGGTCAAATTAACCAGCAGCGGCCTGAGGCCACGCTGTTGCAGCCCGCGCGTGAACAGATCAAACACTTGTAAGAAAATAGGGTTGTGAAAGTTGTTTGAGACCAGTCCGATCATTTTTGTGCGCCGCGTGGTGAGGCTGCGGGCAAGAAAGTTGGGCCGGTAGCCCAGCTCGCTGGCCGCTGTCTCGACCTTTTTTCGGGTTTTGGCCGATACCGAAGCGCCCTCGGTAAAGGTGCGCGATACCGCAGAGCGCGAAACGCCGGCGCTCAAAGCAACGTCTTTCAGTGTAACGGCCATGAAGCCTCCTTGATTGTGATCGTCGCAAGACAACGGATATTTTCTAAGGGGCAGAATAAAAAGTGTAAATGTTTACCCGCTCCATTCTGCATGAGCCAGAAAATTATTGCAACCGGTTGCAAAGATGGTTGAAATGTGGTTACCTGAGTCACACGAGGGGCAGCTGTGCCGTTCGAACGAATAATAGGTCAACTTTTGGGAGGAAAATGAATGAAAAACCTAGTTAGAAATCTTGCTTTGGCGGCAGTTGCCGTTGCGGCACCGCTGGCCCTGACAGCAACAGCGGCGCAAGCACAGGAAGAAAAATATATCCTTGTGAGCCATGCGCCGGATTCCGATAGCTGGTGGAACACCGTCAAAAACGGTATCGCCCTTGCCGGTGAGCAAATGGGTGTAGAGGTTGAATACCGCAACCCGCCAACCGGCGATCTGGCCGACATGGCGCGGATCATCGAGCAGGCGGCGGCGTCAAAACCCAATGGTATCATCACCACGCTGGCCGATTTTGATGTGCTCAGCGGCCCCATCCGGGATGCCGTTGATCAGGGTATCAATGTTATCATCATGAATTCGGGCACCCCGGAGCAAGCCCGCGAGGTTGGCGCGCTGATGTTTGTTGGCCAGCCGGAATACGATGCCGGTTATGCCGCCGGTTTGCGTGCCAAAGGTGACGGTATCGGCTCGTTTGTATGTGTGAACCACGTTATTTCAAATACCGTGGTTGCCGAGCGCTGCCGGGGGTTTGCCGATGGTCTCGGCATCGAGCTTGGCAATTCGATGATCGATAGCGGTCAAGACCCGGCCGAGATCAAAAACCGCGTCATGGCCTATCTTTCGGCCAACCCTGAAACCGAAGCCGTGCTGACGCTTGGCCCAACCAGCGCCGACCCCACCATTTTGGCGCTCGAAGAGCTCGGCCTTGCCGGTGAAATCTATTTTGGCACCTTCGATCTGGGCACCGAAATTGTGAAAGCCATAAAATCCGGCACCATCCAGTGGGGCATTGACCAGCAGCCATTCCTGCAGGCCTATTTGCCGGTTGTTATTTTGGCAAACTACGATCGCTACGGGGTTTTGCCCGGCAACAACATCAACTCGGGCCCCGGTTTTGTTACGGCTGACAGCATCGCCCTTGTTGAAAAATTCGCCGGTGAGTATCGCTAGCGAGTAATGATAGAAGGCGGCCGCCTTGACAGCGGCCGCCGTTTTTATTGGATATATTTTCAGCAGGGGAGCCCGAAAAATGCCGGATACTGTGAAAACAGAGCCATCTTCAGATGAACGTGTCAAAGAGATGTCGGGGTTTCGCAAATCCCTCATCCGCCCGGAACTGGGCGGCATTGCCGGCACTATTCTTGTCTTTTTCTTCTTCTTTCTGACAGCGCGCGATTCGGGCATGTTTTCTCCGGCCGGGGTGATGAACTGGTCGGTGGTTTCGGCCCAGTTCACCATCATCGCTGTCGGGGCATGTTTGCTGATGATAGCCGGCGAGTTTGACCTTTCGGTTGGCTCCATGATCGGCTTTGCCGGCATGTCGATCGCGCTTCTTTCCGTAAGTTTTGGCTGGCCGGTCTGGCTGGCAATCATCATAACCTTTATCTTGTGTATGGCTATTGGGGCTTTCAGCGGCTGGCTGGTCATTAAAACCGGGCTTCCCAGCTTTATCGTTACCCTTGCCTTTTTGTTCATCCTGCGCGGCGTTACCATTTTTGCAGCCATCGCCACCACGCGAAAAACCATAATCGGCGGGGTTCGCGATGTTGCCGAGGGTGACTGGCTGGCATCGGTATTTGGCGGAAAAATCCTCACCGGATTCTTTCAGTGGATGGGGGATAAGGGCTGGATCGAAACATTCACGCGCGGCAGCAGAGAAGGCCAGCCCGTTGTAGACGGCATTCCAATGCTCATTATCTGGGCGATAGCGCTGGTGATATTCGGGCACATTCTGCTCACAAAAACCCGCTTTGGCAATTGGATATATGCTTCGGGCGGCGACGCGCAATCGGCGCGCTATACCGGTGTGCCGGTCAACCGCGTCAAAATCATCATGTTTATGTTTACCGCCTTTACGGCCGTTGTATTTGCCACATCGCAGGTGATGGAATTTGGCTCGGCGGGGGCGGATCGCGGCCTGCTCAAAGAGTTTGAAGCGATTATTTCGGTGGTGATCGGCGGGGCGCTGCTTACCGGTGGCTATGGCTCGGTGATCGGGGCGGCGCTTGGCGCGCTAATCTTTGGTGTGGTGCAGCAGGGGCTGTTTTTCGCCGGGGTCGAAAGCTCGCTTTTCAGGGTGTTTCTGGGGGTTATCCTGCTGCTGGCGGTGATCCTGAATACCTATATTCGCCGTATGATAACCGGGGAGAAATGATATGACCAATGAGCGCACACCCATTATCCAGATGAAAAACATTGAAAAGCATTTCGGTGCCGTTATCGCCTTGGCCGGGGTCTCGCTGGATGTGATACCCGGCGAGTGCCATTGCCTTTTGGGGGATAACGGCGCTGGCAAATCAACCTTCATCAAAACCATGTCCGGCGTTCATAAGCCAACCAAGGGCGAAATATTCTTCGAAGGCAAGCCGATGCACTTTGACAGGCCGCGGGATTCCATTTCTGCCGGTATTGCCACCGTATATCAGGATCTGGCGATGATCCCTCTAATGTCGGTGGCCCGCAATTTTTTCATGGGCAACGAGCCAACCAAACGCATTGGTGGCATCAACTTTTTTGATCACAAGCTGGCAAATGAAGTGACAATGGCCGAAATGAAAAAAATGGGTATCAACCTGCGCGGCCCCGATCAGGCGGTTGGCACCCTTTCGGGCGGTGAGCGGCAAACGGTTGCCATTGCCCGCGCCGTGCATTTTGGCGCAAAAGTGCTGATCCTTGACGAGCCGACATCGGCGCTGGGCGTGCGCCAAACCTCAAATGTGCTGGCCACGGTTGACAGGGTGCGCAAAAAAGGCATTGCCGTGGTGTTTATTACCCACAATGTCCGCCATGCCCTCGCGGTGGGAGACCGCTTTACCGTGCTCAACCGCGGCCTCACTCTCGGCACCTCCGAGCGCGGCAAGATCACCCCAGAAGAGCTGCAAGACCTCATGGCCGGTGGTCAGGAATTGGCCACGCTTGAAGGATCACTGGGCGGCACCGTATAATCTTCCCGATGCACAAACCAACGTTCAACACAGCTCTGGCGCGCTCAAATCGGCCCGCTAAACATCGCCCCCGTTTTTGACCTAAGCAAAAAAAGGGGGGGGATAGCGCCAGTTGCCAAGGGCCTATTTTTCGCAATCATGGTGCAGTATTTTGCAATGATGATAAATTGAGTGGCTGGGGAACCAGGATTCGAACCTGGACTAACAGAGTCAGAGTCTGCGGGTCTACCGTTAACCTATTCCCCAATGCGATGTGCCATTTACGCGCCTTCGGGGGCCGCGTCAAGAAGGCGGGTGCGAGAAATCAATTTTTTGTGGCCTTGCTGGCAAGGTGCTGCCTTAATGCTATAAGGAAGAAACAAAACAAGCGGGGCAAGATGCGAAAACTGGTATTTTTGGTGCTGCTATGGGCGGTACCCGGCATGGCGCAGGAAATAACCTCGGCACGCTTTGGCGGGCCCACCCGCGCCTATGATCACGGGGTGCTGGGCGACAGTATCGAATACACCCGGTTGATTTTGCGTGCCGATGGCAAGCGGGTGATAATAGAGGCAGGTGACGGCTATGTATTTGAAGATCTGGCCCCGCGACTGGCCGATCTTGACCGCGACGGCCGCCCCGAAGTGATCGTGGTGCGCACAGATATGCAGCGCGGCGCTTCGCTGGCAATTTATAATGCGGCTGGCCTGATCACCCAAACCCCGCCAATTGGCCAGCGCAACCGCTGGCTGGCCCCGGTTGGTGTCGGGGATTTTGACGGCAACGGGCGCGTAGAGATTGCCTATGTGGAAACCCCGCATCTGGGCAAGGTTTTAAGGGTTTTCAGCTACCTGAACAGGACATTGCTGGAGGTCGCAGCAATAGGCGGGCTCAGCAATCACCGCATTGGCGATGATTATATATCGGGCGGTGTGCGCAATTGCGGGCAGGGCGACGAAATTATAACAGCCGATGCCAGCTGGCAGCGCATTATGCTCACCCGTGTAACCGATGGGCGGCTGGAGAGCCGGGCGATTGGCGTCACGGCGCAACCCATGGCTTTTGAGCGTGCCCTGGCCTGCCAATAGTCTGCTTGACTTCTGGCCGGCTTTCCGGGCCTCTTGGCGGGCGGGAGACGAGCGTGCATTATGTGATATTCGAGGTCGTTGCGGCGGGGTTTCTGGCCGGTTGCGCGGCACCGGTTTCTGCCGATTTGATTTGCACGGTGCATTTGCCGATGAGCGCAGGGTAAGCGCCTCGCCGTTTGATACCGGTGACGAGGTTTCATGGGTAGCTTCACAGGAGATGATCAGATGAGCCAATATTCGGTATGTGTATTTTGCGGCGCGCGCATGGGGGCCGACCCGGCTTTTGCCGATGCCGCAAATGCGCTGGGCGGCGCGCTGGCCAAGGCCGATATGCGGCTTGTTTATGGTGCGGGCGATGTCGGGTTGATGGGGATGGTGGCCACTGGTGCCCAGCAGGCCGGCGGGCAAACCTTTGGCGTGATTCCGGTGCATTTGCTGGAACGAGAGGCCGGAAAGCGGGATATCACGCAGTTTGTGATCACCGAAAACATGCACGAGCGCAAAAAGGTCATGTTTATGAATGCCGACGCGTTCGTGACCTTGCCGGGCGGGGCCGGATCACTTGACGAGCTTTTTGAAATACTGACATGGCGGCAGCTTGGCCTACACGAAAAGCCGGTTTTTTTGCTGGATAGCAAGGGCTATTGGCAGCCGTTGCTGGCCCTGATAGACCACATGGTGGCCAACGGTTTTGCCGGGACACGCTTTCGGCAAACGGTTCAAACCGTGCAAGATGTTCAGGCGCTTATGCCATTGCTTGAGGCGGCGCGCGCCGCGCATGGCTCGAAATTCGGGCCAACCGGCGCTTAACCTTTACGGATTTGAGAGAAGTTTCGTTCGCAAGCCCTTGACAAGCAACGATAAGTTAGGCCCTATGAAGCTGGATCGAGAAGGCGTTTTACCGAGGGGCATATGAAAGACAGGTTTTTTCGTCGGATTCCGGCTGCGGCAAGGCTGGCCACACCGCACCGGGCAAAGCTGTTCTCGCGGCAATCCGGATCAAATTTTTGGCCGCTTATCCAGCTTCGCCACCGCAGAAAGCCAGGTTTGATGGTGCCGATTAAACAGGCATATCAGATATAAAATACGCAACAGGAACGATTTTCAGACTGGGATTTTAAAATGGACATGCAACGCCCGACGAAACTACTCGCCATCGCTGCTTTTACGATGTTTGCCGGCAATCTCGCGGCGCAAACGGTCACGCTGAATTCCCTTGATGGCACCCTGTCTATTTCCGGTGAATTGGTCGAATTTAATGGCGAAACCTATCTGATTTCTTCCAATGTCGGCCAGTTGTCGGTCGCGGCCGATGCAGTTGCCTGCGTGGGGGCCGCCTGCCCGAACCTGCTGCCCAAATATTCCGAATTCACCATTTCGGGCTCGCGCGAACTGGCGGTGAATTTGATGCCTACCCTGCTGGACGGTTTTGCCGCCTCTTTGGGGTTTGATATGATCGAGCAAACCGATGCGGCTGGCAATCCGCAGGTGCTTTATGTGAATGCAGACGGAGAGGATGTTGCCAAAATTTCATTTGAATTGCAGGGTTCTTCAGAGGGTGTGCAAAGCCTGTTGACAGGCGGGGCCAGTCTGGCGCTTACCACCCGTCAGGCGGACGAGGCCGAAGCCGCCGCCTTTGTCGGCGCCGGTTTTGACGATATCAGAAACCCGGGGCTCGAAACCATTTTGGCACTGGATGCCCTGGTTGTTATAACCTCGAGCGGCAATACGGTGCGCAGCATCAGCGCCGAGAATATTGCGCAGGTTTTTGCCGGCACCATCACCGACTGGTCGGCACTCGGCGGCCCAGCCGGCCCGATCAATATCTATGCCCGCCCCGAAGACTCGGAAACCGGTGCCCGTTTTGCACAGGCATTCACGGGCCCCGCAGGGTTGCATATATCAGCGGGGAGCAATACGCTCGCCAGCGATAAAGATGTGGCGGATGCGGTAGCGGCAAACCCCAACGGCATTGGATTCACCAATTTCGCAAATATCGGAAATGCCCGCGCGGTCTCGCTGCTTGGCAGTTGCGGCATCCAGTCTCCGGCGAATATTTATTCAATTCAGGCCGAAGAATACCCCTATGCCACCCGCATGTATGCCTATAAATCTTCCGGCAATACCCAGCCAATGGTTAACCTTCTGATTGATTATCTTGCCACAACCGAAGCCCAGCAGCTGATCGGGTTTGGCGGCTATGTTGACCAGCTCATGACAGAAGTGCCACTCAATAATCTGGGTGTGCGGTTTCTTTCGGCAGCGCTGCCAACAAATTCCGAAATAACGCTGGCACAACTTCAATCAATGATGGTTGAACTGGGCGCCGCCCACCGGATGACGATTACGCTGCGCTTCCAGCCCGGCAGCACACAGCTTGACAGCCGCGGCGAGGCCGATGTGGCCCGCATAGCCGATATGATGGCCGATGGCATGCTCGCCGGCAAACAGATCATGCTGGTCGGCTTTACCGATTCAGACGGCGATGCCGAAGTCAACCAAGGCCTGAGCGAGGCGCAGGCCGAGCAGGTGCGCCAACTGGTGCTGGCCGCGGGTAACGGCCAACTGGATCCGGCAAGGATAGAAACCCGCGGATATGGCGAACTTTCACCGCTGGGCTGCAACGAAGATACCGCAGGCCGCCGGATCAATCGCCGCGTCGAAGTCTGGATGCGCTGACCTCGCGCCGCCAGGTTTCAAACGAATAAAGCGCCAGCGCTGCCCATATAAGCGGCAGCGCCATGGCGTGCCACGGGGTGACGGGCTCGATAAATATAAGTGCCGCCACCGCAAATTGCAGGCTGGGATTGAGATATTGAATCAAGCCCAGCGTTGAAAGCCGCACCCGCTGCGCCGCATAGGAAAACAGGATCAGCGGCCCGGCTGTCATGGGCCCGGTCAGCACCAGAAGCGTGGTATCCTGCCAGTTATTGCCAAACCAGCCAGCCGGGCGCCCCACCACCGACCAGCCATAGGCATGCGCCCCGTAAAGCCACACAGCCGCCAGCGGCGCCAGCAGCAGCACCTCGATAAACACCGAGACCATCGGCCCGGCCTCGACCCGTTTTTTCAGGAGGGCATAAACACTAAAAGTGCCGCCCAGAAACAGCGCGATCCACGGCGGCGCACCCAGCCCGAAGGTAAGCACCACCACCGCCAGTGCCATCAGCAAAAGCGCCGCACCCTGCCAGCGGCTAAAACGCTCGCCAAAAAATACCGCACCCAAAAGCACCACCATCAGCGGAAAAAAATAATAGCCAAGGCTGGCCTCCAGCGCATAGCCAAACTGCACCGAGGAAATAAACCCGCCCCAATTGAGCGAGATCATAATTGCGGCCAACGCCAGAACCGCAACCGTTCGCGGCTGCTTCAACGCCAGCCACACCGCCCCGAGCCGCCCGCGCAGGGCCAGCACCACGCCAAAAAACACCAGCGACCAAAGGGTGCGATGGGCCAGCACCTCAAGCGGTGGCACATGCGCCAGCGCCTTGTAAAATATCGAGGAAAGCCCCCAAATGCTGGAGGCCGAAAGAATTGCCAAAATACCGTAAATGGGCTTGTTCACCGGGGGCCTCGCTTTGGGTGCGGCGCTCCCGTCTGGGTTCAGCGCATCGGGGGGCAGCACCCCCCTTTGCATTTTCGTCTATACCTCTGATCAGGCGTTGGAAAGCCGTTCGGCAACATTTTCCCAGTTGACCAGATTATCAAGGAAGTTGGACAGGTATTTTGGCCGCGCATTGCGGAAATCAATGTAATAGGAATGCTCCCATACATCGCAGCCAAGCAGGGCGGTTTGGCCAAAGCAAAGCGGGTTTACGCCGTTTTCGGTTTTGGTCACTTTCAGCGCGCCGTCGGTATCCAGCACCAGCCAGCACCAGCCAGAGCCAAACTGGCCCGCGCCCGCCGCTGAAAACTGGGTTTTAAACTCGGCCACCGAGCCAAAGGCATCGGCAATGCGGCTTTCCAGCTCGGAAGGCATGGCGCGGCCGGTTGGCCCCATCATTTCCCAAAACTGGGCGTGGTTCCAATGCTGCGAGGCATTGTTGAAAATACCGTTTTGGGCCACGGCGCCAGCCGCATAGGTGCCGGTGATGATGTCTTCCAGCGATTTGCCTTCCCACTCGGTGCCTTTGATCAGGTTATTGCCGTTGGTCACATAGGCGTTGTGGTGCAGGTCATGGTGGTATTCCATGGTTTCCTTGGACATGCCACCAGCGGCGAGCGCATCATGGGCATAGGGAAGATCGGGTAGTTCAAAAGCCATTTTGGCCCCCTCATATGTTGTTTTTTACTCAAGCGCGCGGGGTTGCCGCGCTCCCCTCCCGAATACACGACTTTTTTCATAGGGTAAATGCGGCATAAAAAATAAATCTGACGAAGCGGCGTTTCCCTGCTACCGCTAAGGAAGAATTTTCAGGAATCAGCGATGACAATGTTAAGCGACAACCTTCGGGGCGCGGTCTTTATGATGCTCGCCATGGCCGGATATGTGGTCAACGACACTTTGATGAAGCTGGCCTCCGGCGAGATAGCGCTGGCGCAGGGTGTGTTTTTGCGAGGGGTGATGGCCTCGGCCATGCTTGCCGCTTTTGCCGCCTATAAAGGCCAGCTTTTCCATCGTGCCACATGGCCGGAAATGAAGGTTATCCTTGTGCGGTCATTTGCCGAGATTGCCGCCACTTACTGCTACCTCACGGCGCTGTTTAACATGCCTTTGGCCAGCCTTACCGCGATCATGCAATCATTGCCACTAGCGGTTACGCTGGCGGGCTCGCTGTTTTTGGGGCAAAAAGTTGGCTGGCGGCGCTATCTGGCGATTTTGGTGGGTTTTGGCGGCGTGCTTATCATCATCCGCCCCGGCGGCAGCGACTTTAACGCTTTTGCTCTATGGGGCTTGGCCGCGGTTGCCTTTGTTACCCTGCGGGATGTGGCCGCCGCCAAGCTCAGCCGCCGCACGCCTTCTATTTTTGCGGCGCTTTTTACCGCTTTTGGCGTCACCTTCGCTGCCGGTATTTTGCAGATATTCGAGCCGTGGCAGCCGGTTTCGCCGCTAAATTTCACCTATCTGGCCTTTGCGGCGGCCTTTATCCTTTTGGGCTATATCACCTCGATCAGCGCCATGCGCATCGGCGAAATCGGCTTTGTGTCGCCGTTCCGGTTTACGGTGATGGTATGGGCGTTGCTGATCGGGGTGCTGGTGTTTCAGGATTACCCCGATTTCTGGACCCTGGTCGGAATCGCGATTGTGGTTGGCACCGGCGTATTCACTTTTTACCGCGAGCATCGGGGGCGGGCTAAAGCGAAATCGGCCGCTGTTCCTCTATCGCTTCCATAGCAAAATATGAGGTTACGCTGTCCAGCTCCACCCGTTCGATCAGCCGTTGATAAACACTGTCATAGCTGGCCATATCGCGGGTGACGACCTTGAGCATATAATCATAATCGCCGCCGATCCGGAAAAAATCGACCACTTCGGGCAGGTTGGAAACATGCCGCCGAAAGGTTTTCAACCAGTCAGCCGAGTGATGCCGGGTGCGCACCATCACAAATACCACCAGCCCGAGGCCGAGCTTTTCGCGGTCCAGCCGGGCGGTGGCGCCTTTGATCACCCCGCCTTCCCGCAAGGCCTTCAACCGTCGCCAGCAGGCATTTTGGGAAAGGCCGACCTTATCCGCCAGATCCCGCTGGGAAAGCGAGGCATCTGATTGCAGGGCCGCCAGCAGCCGGCGGTCAATCTGATCTAGCTTTAGCTTCATAATAAGAGCATATGACACGATTAAACATTTTTCAGCAAGGAAATTAGCGAAGTTTTCGCATTGGTATTGGGTCATACTGTCGGAAAATGGAGATTATCATGCTCAACGAATTTCGCGAAAGCCTCACCAGCCAAGACCCGATTGCCACTATACGTGACGGCCTGATCGGCGAGGGCCTCCAGTTCCCGGGCCGCCATGGGCCGGTGCCGCTGGTTTATGCCGATTATGTGGCCTCGGGCCGCGCCCTGCGGCAGGTGGAAGACTTCATGCGCGAGCGGGTATTGCCCTATTACGCCAACCCCCATACCCAGGCTTCCTTTTGCGGTGCCTATGTCAACCAGTTGCGCGAGTCGGCGCGCGCTGAAATTGCTCGGCTGACCAAAGCTGCGGGATGCGCGGTTATATTTACCGGCGCGGGGGCCACGGCCGGGCTTTCGCGGTTGCCAAGCCTGCTCGGGGTCGACACCGCCAAAAACCCGGTGGTGCTGCTTGGCCCCTATGAGCACCACTCCAACCTGTTGCCATGGCGGGAAAGCAAGGCCACCGTGATCGAAATTCCCGAAGGGGAGGGCAACGGGCCGGATCTGGCCATTCTGGAAGCAACCCTGAAAGAGCATCAGGCGGCTGATCTGCTGATCGGCAGCTTTTCGGCGGCTTCGAATGTAACCGGTATCGTAACCGACACCGACGCTGTAACCCGCCTTGTGAAGGCCCATGGCGGGGTTTCGGTGTGGGATTACGCCGGCGGCGCGCCTTATCTGGGCATTGATATGGCCACGGGTTCTGACGCCGAAAAAGACGTGGTGGTGGCCTCCAGCCACAAGTTCCCCGGCGGGCCCGGTGGTTCGGGGGTGATGATCATCCGGCAATCGGCGGTGCGGCGCAGCACCCCCACCAGCCCGGGCGGTGGCACGGTGCGCTTTGTCTCGCCATGGGGGCATGATTATCTCGAAGATGTGGTGGCACGGGAGGAGGCGGGCACCCCCAACCTTTCCGGTGATATCCGGGCTGCGCTGGCCTTTATCGTAAAAGACGTGATCGGGCAGGCCCGGATCGACGCGCGTGAGCAGGCACTGAACGAGATGGCGATAGCCGGGCTTGGCGGGCTGGAAAACCTGACCCTGCTCGGGGTCGAGCACAGCCACCGGCTGCCGATTTACTCGATGCTGGTGCGGGATGCGGCGGGCAATGTGGCCGATAGCGAGCAGATCACCAAGGATTTGAGCGAGGTTTACGGCATTCAGGCGCGCGGTGGCTGTGCCTGCGCCGGCCCCTATGGCCACCGATTGTTAAAGGTTGATGAAGCCGATTCCGCCACCCTGCGCTGCCAGATACTGGCGGGCCATGACGAGGTGAAACCGGGTTGGCTGCGGCTGAATTTCAGTTATTTGATGAGCGACGAAACCGCCAATTACATTATAAACAGCCTGCGCGAGCTGGTGCAGGCCTATGCCAAAAAGGCAGCCTGAAACAGGGCCCATGTGCCTCGCGCCACCCTTTCAGTGAAATTGGCAAGTATTCGATGTAAAAAAAACATCCGCGTTATGGTCTTCCCTCTGCCGAGGGTTTAAGGGTGATCGAATGCGCAAATTAACAAGCCTCGCCGAAGCCCAAAACCTGCCGCACTGGCGCCGCCCGGTGGCGCTGCTGGTGCTGATGGCCTTTGCGCTGCCGTTTTCCTTTTCCACCTGGATGGCGCTGCTCAATAATTTTGTGATCGAGGAAGCCGGGTTTAACGGCTCGGATATCGGCTGGCTGCAATCGGTGCGCGAGGTGCCGGGGCTTTTGGCGGTTGGGGTGATCGGCATTTTACTGTTTATGCGCGAGCAAAAGCTGGGCATTTTGATGCTGGTGGTTTCGGGCGGGGCCACGGCGGTGGTGGCGTGGTTTCCAAGCTTTGAAGGCTTGCTGATCACAACCATGCTGTCATCCATCGGCTTTCACTACTATGAAACCGTCAACCAGTCCCTGCAATTGCAATGGATTGACAAGGCCAACGCGCCGCGCGTTATCGGCTGGATATTGGCGGCAGGCTCGGCGGCGTCGCTGCTGGTTTATACCTTGCTGGTGATTTTTTGGCAGACCATGGAGCTGAGCTTCAATTTTGTCTATATGACCGGCGGCGTCACGGCGATAGCAATCGCGGCTTTTGGCTTTATCGCCTACCCGCAATTCAAATCCAACACCGTGCAGCACACACGGCTGATATTCCGGCGGCGCTACTGGCTCTATTATGCGTTGCAGTTCATGTCGGGGGCGCGGCGGCAAATTTTCATCGTGTTTGCTGCCTTTATGATGGTGGAGCGTTTCGGCTTTGCCGTGCAGGAAGTTACCGCGCTATTCCTGATCAATTTTGCGGCAAATATGGTTTTTGCCCCGATGATGGGCGGCTTTGTGCAGCGCTTTGGCGAGCGGCGGGCTTTGATGGTTGAATATGTCGGGTTGATGGGGGTGTTTCTGGCTTACGGCGGTATTTACCTGTTTGGCTGGGGGGCAATGCTGGCGGCGGCGCTCTATATTCTTGACCACCTGTTTTTTGCGCTGGCCTTTGCGCTGAAAACCTATTTTCAAAAAATTGCCGATCCGGCCGATATTGCCCCCACGGCTGCCGTTGCTTTCTCTATCAATCATGTGGCGGCCGTGGTGCTGCCAGCGTTGCTTGGCTACCTGTGGCTGGTGTCACCCATGGCGGTGTTTATCGTGGCGGTTATTATGGCGGCGGTGTCGCTCGGGCTTTCCTTATTGATCCCGCGACACCCGGAGCCCGGTCGTGAAACCATATTTCAAAAGGCCAGCGCATGAGCGAGCAAAGAGGCCGGTTTTTATCCGGTAGCATTATGGGCCATGTGGTGCGAATGACGCTGAGCTCGACCATCGGGCTGACATTTATGTTTTTGATCGATGTCGCCACCTTGTTTTGGATATCGCGGATCGGTGACGAACAAAACATGGCGGCGCTTGGCTTTGCCTGGACCATCCAGTTTTTTACCCTTTCGGGCGGCATCGGCCTGATGATCGCCGCGGTGGCGCTGGTAAGCCGCGCCATCGGGCGGGGAGACCGCGCGCAGGCGCGGCGCCATGCCAGCTCGGCCATGGTAATTACGGTTGCGGTGCAGGTGCTGCTGGCGGCGCTGGTGCTGTTTCTGCGCGACGATATTTTGACACTGGCCGGTGCCGAAGGCGAAACCCGCGCCATTGCCAGCCGGTTTTTGCTGATCTCGGTGCCAAGCCTGCCTTTTTTGGCGGTTGGCATGGTTGGCTCCGGCATTTTGCGGGCCGAGGGCGATGCTTATCGCGCCATGACGGTAACCATTGTCGCTGGCCTGACAGCGATGGCGCTTGATCCGCTGTTTATCTTTGGCTTTGGCCTCGGGGTGGAAGGTGCGGCGATTGTGATGGATATCGCCCGCACGGTTACCACCGTTTTGGCGCTTTATTTTGTGATCAGGGTGCATGATCTGGCCGCGCGCCCGAGCATGGCCAATGTGCGCAAGGTTGCGCCTGCCTTTGCCGTGATCGCGCTGCCGGCCGTGGCCACCCAGCTTTCCACGCCGTTCGGGAATTACATTGCCACCCGGTTCATTTCCGACTTTGGCGATGGCGCGGTCGCGGGCTGGGCGGTGGTCGGGCGGCTGGTGGCGCTGACCTTTGGCGGTGTTTTTGCGCTTTCTGGCTCGGTTGGCGGCATTTTCGGGCAAAATTATGGCGCGGGGCAAATGGCGCGGGTGCGCCGCACCTATGTCGATGCGCTAATTTATGCGGCTGGCTATATTGCGCTGGCATGGCTGGTGCTGTGGCTGCTGCGCGGCGTGGCGGTTGATGTGTTCATGCTCGGGCCCGATGGGGCCAAGGTGGTATTTGCTTTCACAAATCTGGCTGCTGGCGGTTTTGTGTTTACCGGCTTCTTGTTTGTCAGCAACGCCGCCTTTAATAACTTGGGGCGGCCACTTTGGTCTACCGGGTTCAACTGGATGCGCGACGGCATATTGATGTTTCCGCTTGGTTGGTGGGCCGGTAGCCTGTGGGGCGCTGAAGGCGTAGTATACGGGCAGGCGCTGGCTGGCGTGCTGGCCGGTGCATTGGCGGCCAGCGTGGCATGGCGCTTCGTGGCGCGTCTGGAAGCCTAAAAACAGGAGATGGATATGTGGTTCTCGAAAGTGGATAAAGCCGAAATGCCCATAGCGGGCAGCAGGCATTTTGTGCTTGATACACCCCTCATGGGGCCAATCCCCGAAGGCTTCCGGCAGGTGCAATTCGGCATGGGCTGCTTTTGGGGGGCCGAACGGGTGTTTTGGGAATTGGGTGGGGTCTGGACGACCTCGGTTGGCTATGCCGGCGGGGCGCCCGCCGGGCCAAGCTATGAGGATGTGTGCACAGGCCGCACCGGCCACGCCGAAATGGTGCAGGTGGTGTATGACCCGGCACGGGTCAGCTTTGCCGATCTGCTCAAGGCGTTTTGGGAAAGCCATGACCCAACCCAGGGTGACCGGCAGGGCAATGACCGTGGCAGCCAGTATCGCTCGGCCATCTTTACCTATGGCGGCGCTGATCTGGCCGAGGCCGAAGCCAGCAAGGCTGCCTATGCCCAAAGCCTGCAAGCCGCCGGTTTCGGGCCGATAACCACCCAAATCCGGCTTGATCCGGGCTATCATTACGCCGAACTTTACCACCAGCAATACCTCGCCAAAAACCCCGATGGCTATTGCGGTATTGGCGGCACCGGCGTCAGCTGCCCGATCCGACCGGCATAAGGAGCCAACAATGCCAAGTTATTCCGCCCTGACCACGCTTGATGGTGAAACCGATGGCCAAGCCCTGGCCGACGCGCTTGAAACCCTTGAGCCCGCGCCAACCGGTGTTGGCGTATTCGAAATAGAAGACGGTTCGGGCCTGTGGGAAGTGGGTGGCTACTTTCTGGAGCGGCCAGACGAGGTGGCGCTGGCCCTGCTTTGTGCCGTGCACGGGGCCCGGCCGTTTGCGGTATCCGAAATTCCCGAAAAAGACTGGGTGGCCGAAGTGCGCCGCGAGCTTTCGCCGGTGCATGCCGGGCGGTTTGTGGTGTTTGGCGGCCATGATGCGGGCAATGTGCCAAGCCAGAAAATCGGCCTCGAAATTGAAGCCGCCATGGCCTTTGGCACCGGCCATCACGGCACCACCCAAGGCTGCCTGATGGCCTTTGACTCGCTGTTGCAAAAAGGGCTGGCGGCGCGCAATGTGGCTGATATCGGCGCGGGCACCGCTGTGCTGGCAATGGCGGCGGCCAAGGTCCTTAACGGTCGCTTTCTGGCCTCTGATATTGACCCGATCGCCACCGAAACCGCCCGCGCCAATGTGGCGGCCAACGGGCTGCGCGGCAAGGTTCAATGCCTGACCTCGGTCGGGTTTCGCAATCCAGCAATCCGCGCCCGCGCCCCGTTTGACCTTGTATTTGCCAATATTCTGGCCGGGCCGCTGAAAAAGCTGGCCCCGGAAATGGCGGCACATACCGAAAGCGGGGCGGTGCTCATTCTTTCGGGCATTTTGAACCGGCAGGCCAAGGGGGTGGAAAACACCTATGAGGGCTTTGGCTTTCAAACCGTTGAGCGCCGGGTGATAGGCGATTGGACAACCCTGACCCTCTGCCGCGCCTAAGCACTTGCCCCTTGAACCCCCCCGGGCTTCGCCCCTTAATTCAGGCAATTGCACCTTTTTGCAGAACATGCCACAAAGGCTCAAATTCACATTCGGAAAGCAGATCATGACCGACGATTCAGACGACAAAAAACCCTTTTCCCCCGAGCGTATCACCTTTGAAAACCGCTATGTTACCGTGGTTGGCGAGATCAATGACAAGCTGGCCAAAACCACATCCGAGCGCTTGCTTGCCTTGGCCGCGGTGAGCGACGAGCCGATCACCATGTTTATTTCTTCGCCCGGCGGGCATGTGGAATCGGGTGATATGGTGCATGACCTGATAAAATTCATCAAACCCGAAGTGCGGGTTATCGGCTCTGGCTGGGTGGCCAGTGCGGGTGCGCTCATTTTTATCGGCGCAAAAAAAGAAAACCGTTTTTGCCTGCCCAATACCCGCTTCTTGCTGCATCAGCCAAGTGGCGGCATTGGTGGCAAGGCCTCGGATATCGCCATACAGGCGCAGCAACTACGGATAATGAAAGAACGTTTTGAACGTATTTTCGCTGCGGCCACCGGCCAGTCATCTGATAGGATCGCCGAAGATACCCGCCGCGATTTTTGGCTCAACACCGACGAGGCCATTGCCTATGGCCTGCTTGGCAAGGTGATTACCTCTGCGTCTGATCTAGGCTAGTTTGGCCATTAAACCCTGATCTGCGGCGGGCACGCGAAAGGGCCCGCCGTTTTTGTCTCAAATTATCCCCAATCAAAACACCCGGCGGGGAAAATAAAAAAAAGCCACCCGCAAAGGTGGCTTGAACAGACCGTAAAAAAACGGGCTTGTTAATTGCCGGCGGCGCGCTGGGCCACGGCATGAATTTGGCCACGCACAAGGCCGATATCATCAAGCTGGGCATTGCTGAGCTTTTTCAGGGCGTTTTCTGTTTTTACGGCGTGATAGCTGCCAATTATACGGGCGCGCAGGCTATCAAAAGCGTTGACGATGCGCAGGGTTGCAACGGCGCCGAAAGGAGCCGGACGTGTTGTTTCGATGAAGGCCATCTGATGGGCTCCTTTGATTGGTGTTGTCCGATGTCTCTGCACCGGATGCCGCTGACATAGGCCCGGATTCTATTGCCGACAAGGGGGTTTTGTTACATGGCTGAAATGCGGATATTGCATGGCTTGAACCGGCAGAAAACAATCATGGGCAGGGCTTTTGTGCCAGCGGCTGTTTTACTGTCGGAACGCGCTGCGTTTTACCCATTTCTTTTTACCGGTGAGCATGAAATCAGCCGGTATCCGCTTTAGTTTTCGTTTAAACCTGATCCCGATAAAGCCCTCTCCCACACGGATGACCCGCGCTTTTTGTTGCCAGTTTCCCGCGGTTACCAAAAGCATGGTTTGAGGTTTGATCGGATGGGCAAGATGGATACCGGCCCCGATGCGCGAAATATCGGTGATGCATCCCGATTGTGAATGCCGAGGCCCGACAAGGCGCACATCGACATGACAGATATGCCGCTGGCGGCAACTGCTTCGATAGCTGTCATATTTGATCACGGCCCAGACAAGGATGAAAATTGCCAGAAAAAACAGATATGGTGCGATGGCACGGATATTTTTGGCAATGTATTTGGACACGGAGGCCAGAGCCCGCGCGAGTTTCGAGACGGCTCCAACGGGGGCCTTGGTGTAATCTGGGGCCGCACCCCCTTTGCCTTCCTGTCCGGCGCCGCGCGGGCTTTCGGGGCCGGTATCGGTGCCGCGCCCGGCAATGCATGGCACCAGTGCGGCCAGCATAGCCAACTCCCGGCCAAAGGCGGTGTAACCCGCTTTTCGAGCCGCACCGAGCAATTCCTCCGGCTTGTTTTGATTGTAGAGCATGGCAATATGGGCGCGGGATTGCAGAAAGTCGATGGCCCAATCCGGGCGCTCAAGATGCTGTTCGGCCACAAAATAAACCGGCCGGGAAGCCAGTAAGCTGTTGATTTTGGAGGTCAATTGCAGGCCATGGGCTTGCAGGTTTTCTGAGGCGGGCTGGCTGGCCGCCGCAACTACGCGCTGTGCTTCTTGCTCAATTTCGGACAAGGCCAAAAACAGGCTGCACTGGCTTACCTGCGCGCGCCCGGCTGGCGCCATGAAAAGGGCGCTGAAAAGGCTCAGCAAACATAATGCAACAAGCCGCTTGCACTGGAGGCGAAACGAATTTTCCATATTCCAACACTCTAACCGCCGGGGCTTAAGGCGGAATTAAGGGCGGTAGCCCGGCCATAGCTTTCCGCTTGGCCTTTGTTCTTGTTTCGTGCTAGGTGTGGAGAAAAGCAAGGGAGCAGGCAGATGCGGGTGATCGGGATTGATCCGGGGCTGAGGCGCACCGGATGGGGCGTGGTGGATGCCGTGGGCAGCAAAATCAGCCATGTCGCCAACGGGGTTTGCACCTCGGAAGGCGATGACCTTTCGGAACGGCTGCTAAGCCTTTTCATGCAATTAACCGATGTTCTGCACCGCCATCAGCCGGAAACCGCGGCGGTGGAGCATACCTTTGTCAATAAAGATGCCGCGGGCACCCTGAAGCTCGGCCAAGCCCGTGGCATTTGCCTGCTGGTGCCAGCCAAAGCCGGGCTTGAAGTGGCCGAATACGCGCCGAATGCGGTAAAAAAGGTGGTGGTCGGTGTCGGCCATGCCGATAAAAAACAGGTGGAGCATATGGTGCGCCTGCAGCTTCCGGGAATAACCATTGCCAATGCCGATGCCTCGGATGCGCTGGCCATTGCGCTGTGCCACACCCACCATGCCCGCTTTTCCAACCGGCTGCAAAGCGCCATAGAAAAGGCAAGCGCATGATCGGCAAAATCTCGGGGCGGCTGGATTATATCGGCGCGGATCATGTGATGATAGATACCGGCGGCGTTGGTTATGTGGTGTTTGTGTCGTCGCGCACCTTGGCCGCCATGCCGCCCTTGGGCGCACCGGTGGCGGTATTTACCGAAATGCTGGTGCGCGAAGACCTGCTGCAGCTTTTCGGCTTTCTCAGCATGGGCGAGCGCGAGTGGCACCGGCTTTTGGTCAGCGTGCAGGGTGTGGGGGCCAAGGCGGCGCTGGCCATTATGGGCACCCTCGGGGCGGATGGCGTAAGCCGCGCCATTACGCTGGGTGACCAAGCGGCTATAAAAGCGGCCCCCGGCGTGGGGCCGAAGCTGGCGCAGCGGGTGGTGTTGGAACTGAAAGACAAGGCGCATAAGGTTATGGCCATGGGCAATACGGCGACAAAGGTGGTGGATGCCCCGAAAGCCGAGAGCCTCGCCACGCCGGAGGATTACGAAGTGCTGGACCCCACCCCCGATCTTGAGAACAACGCCCAAGCCGATGCGCTTTCGGCACTGGTCAACCTCGGCTATGCCCACAGCGAAGCCGCCACCGCCATCACCCAAGCCGGCGAGGGTGACGCGCAAAGCATCATCCGCGCCGCCCTGCGGCTGCTGGCACCGAAAGGGTAGGAAATGGAACCTGATCAAACTCTTCGCCCCGAAGAGCAGCCGCAGGATGCCGACCGTGCCTTGCGCCCGCAGGTGCTGGATGAATTTATTGGGCAGGCCGAAGCGCGGGCCAATTTGGCTGTGTTTATCGAAAGCGCCAAGCGGCGCGGGCAGGCAATGGACCACACTTTGTTTTACGGCCCGCCCGGGCTGGGCAAAACCACGCTGGCGCAAATTATGAGCCGTGAGCTCGGGGTGAATTTCAGGATGACCAGTGGGCCGGTTTTGGCGAAAGCTGGTGACCTCGCGGCGATTCTTACCAATCTTGATGAGCGCGATGTGCTGTTTATCGACGAAATCCACCGGATGAACCCCGCAGTGGAGGAGATACTCTACCCGGCGCTGGAAGATTTCGAGCTTGATCTGGTGATCGGTGAAGGCCCCGCCGCCCGCACCGTGCGTATTGATCTGCAACCCTTTACCTTGGTCGGGGCAACCACCCGCCTTGGCTTGCTGACCACCCCCTTGCGGGACCGGTTCGGCATTCCGACACGGCTCGAGTTTTATAATGTCGATGAACTGGTGCAGATCGTCACCCGCGCGGCGCGGCTGATGCAGGCCCATGCTACCCCCAATGGCGCATTGGAAATTGCGCGCCGCGCCCGGGGCACGCCGCGTGTGGCAGGGCGGCTCTTGCGCCGCGTGGTGGATTTCGCCATCGTTCAGGGCAATGGCAAGGTCACCGAAGAAATCGCCAATATCGCCCTTACAAGGCTCGGGGTTGATAACCTTGGGCTTGACGGCGCTGACCGGCGTTACCTGAAACTGCTCGCCGAAAACTATGCCGGCGGCCCGGTGGGGGTGGAAACAATTGCCGCAGCGCTATCGGAAGCGCGGGATGCTATTGAGGAGGTCATCGAGCCTTTTTTGTTGCAGCAGGGGCTTATTCAACGCACCCCGCGCGGGCGGATGCTGGCAGCCAAAGCGTGGCAACACCTTGGCATGGCAGCCCCCCGCGCATCCGACCTATTTGGAGACCAACATGATCAATGACGGGTTTGACGAAAGCCAGATCGAAGCGCTTTTTACCCATGACGGGCAGTATCGTTTTGCACGCTGGGGCCGCCCGATAGCGCCGATGGTGGTGGGCACCGACGATGAATCTCTGGTGGCGATCAAGCAGGCTTTTGCCAATGTAGCAGGCATCGCCAACATGAAACTGGCCGAAACCGACCCCGAGCTTGGCGCCAACTTTCTGGTGTTTTTCTGCGCCAAGTGGGAAGAGATCGCCGCCGTGCCGGAAATTGATAAACTGATGCCGGGGGTGGACGCGCTGGTTGGCGACCTGAACCGCGCCGGCGCCAACCAGTATCGCCACTTCGCCTTTGATGACCAAGGTGGCATTAAAATGTGCATCCTGCTGATCAAGGTCGACGCTGAAATGGCCAAGCTCTCGGTGCAGGCCCTGGCGACCGACCAAATGGCCCGCTCGATCCTGCTCTGGAGCGAGACCGCGTTTTTGCTGAAATCCCCGATCGGGATTATCGAGGCCAATAATATGGCCATTGTCCGCCCGCCCATCGCCGCCGTTATCCGCTGCGCCTATGACCCAACCATGCCCGTTGCCGCCGAAGATCCGACCCACACGCTGCGGCTTGCCTCGCGGGTGATGCAATTGCTGGTTGATGGGGATGAGGACTAATAGTTTATTCTGCAATAACTAGCACAATTGGAACGTATACCCAAAATAACGCAAACACGAAAATAAGTGCATAGTTTGATAAAGTGGCAACTCTTATCCAACGTCCAACTTGAGCATGCTCAATGCTATTAAGATTGTCTATATGATCTGATAAGAAAATGGGGTGCCTTTGTTTTATTATCGCGAGGTCCTGCCGACATACTTTAACGATAGTAGTTGCGGCTTTAACGTAGAGAAACATTATGAAACACATCAGCATTCCTGCAATCGGAATAATAGCCAGTATAAACGAATGTTCTAGATTTAGCTCTTCATAACTATAGATACTTACAAAAAATGCAGCAAACAATATTCCTTGCGCGGAAACAAGCCAAGATGTTCTTGTGGTCATTAGGTTGATTTCAAAGGTCATGCGATTCCATAGCCGCTCAACTTTGAGGATCTCCCACTTCGTAGGCTCAATAATTTCATGCATTTTGGTGCCTCTATAGGTTTGTTCGGATTCGCGAAAATAAATTTAACCAATTTCGTAGGGCAGGGTGCCGCGCTGCATCGGGTTGACCTTTAGCGGTTTTTCCAGCGGCGGCACCGCGCGCTGGTGGCAGTGTTCACGCTCGCAAATCCGGCAGGAAATACCGATCGGATCAAAATTTCGCGCCGCCGCCGTATCAAAATCATCGGCATATACCAGTTCGCTGGCATGGCTAACTTCACAGCCCAGCCCGATGGCAAAACGCGGCTTGGGCGCGCCAAATGCGCCACCGGGTTTGGTGATGTCTTTGGCGAGGCAAAAATAGCGCACCCTGTCGGGGGTTTCGGCGAGCTGGCGCAAATAGCGGGTCGGAGTTTCGAAGGCGCGGTGCACATTCCATAGCGGACAGGCCCCGCCGAAACGGGCAAATTGCAGCCGCGTGGCCGAGTGCCGCTTGGTGATGGTGCCGGCCTGATCGACCCGCACAAAGAAAAACGGCACCCCCTTGGCCCCGGCGCGCTGGAGCGTGGAAAGCCTGTGCGCCACCTGCTCGATACTGGCCCCGAAACGCTCGGCCAGCAGATCGAGATCATGGCGCAGCGCCTTGGCCGCAGCCAAAAAAGGGCCATAGGGCAAAAGCGCGGCCCCGGCAAAATAATTTGCCAGCCCGATTTTGCAGATCGCCCGCGCGGTAGCCGAGCTGAAACGGGCAAAATCAAGCGTGGCCTCAAGCAGTTGGTCATGCTCGATCAAAGCGATTTGATGCGCCATTTGAAAAGCTTGCGAGGCGGGGTTGGTATCTGACCTTATGGTAAGCCTGCCCGTTTCATAGCGCCGCAAGCCGCCCTTGGCATAGATCACATCTACCCCGTGCTGGCGGCTGAGATAGCGTTCCAGCAGCGCAGAATGCCCGCCATTGCCCAAATGGGCGCGGCTGGCAAAGCTTTCGGCAGCGCGGTCTACCGCGTCAATATAGTTGTCACAATAGTGGAAAAAATCGCGGACTTCCTCCCATGGCTGCGGGCCCATACCGGTGGATTCCTGCCCCAGCGCCTCGTTCAGCGAAGCGAGGCGGTCTTGCCCGTGGCGATAGGCGCGGTGCAGGTTGAGAAAGGCGCGGGCAAGGGCGGGGGCATTGCTGGCGGTAAGCTGCAGGTCAGCCAGCGGCGCGGCCTCGCCAAACACCGGGTCGGCTATGGCCTCGCGCATATCAACCACCATGCGGTCGGCCTCGGCAACAGACAGCTCGGTAACATCGAAGCCGAATTCCTGAGCCATGGCCAGCACAACACCCGCCGAAATCGGCCGGTGGTTTTTTTCCATCTGGTTGGCGTATGAGAGGCTTACGCCGAGCTTGGCGGCGAATTCTTTTTGGGTCAGCCCGCGCTTCAGGCGGGTTTCGCGGAGTTTGACACCGGCATATAGTTTTTGAGTGGCCATATCGGCATTATACGCATATTTGCAATCAAGTTAAGCAGTAAATGCAAAATTGCGGCACTCAGGGAAGGCGGCGGCATCGGGCAGCAGCGGCGTGGTCTTGCGGGCTTTTCGCGGCATTGTCGCCAGTTCAGACCGGCAGGTGCCCGCCGGAGGTATTGTTGCCATTGCCGGAAGGAAACGGCTTCGCAAATTTGCAAAAATATACCGGAAGGCAATCATGGCTATGCAAATACGCCAATCCCTGCTTTCCTCGCGCACCCGCTTGCCATATGCTGCGGTGCAAACCAAGGGGGGTCCGATGTCTGATATTCTTGAGCAACTCGAAATACGCCGCGAGCAAGCCCGCATGGGCGGCGGCCAAAGGCGCATTGACGCGCAACACGCCAAAGGCAAGCTCACCGCCCGCGAGCGGCTGGAAGTGCTGCTCGATACCGGCAGTTTTGAAGAATTCGATATGTTTGTGGCGCATCGATGTGTTGATTTTGGCATGGAAACCCAAAAATACCCCGGCGATGGTGTGATTACCGGCTGGGGCACCATAAATGGCCGCATGGTTTATGTGTTTTCGCAAGATTTCACGGTGCTGGGCGGCTCGCTTTCCGCCTCCCATGCCGCCAAGATTGTAAAAATCATGGATATGGCGATGAAAAACGGCGCCCCCGTCATTGGCCTGAATGACAGCGGCGGTGCCCGTATTCAGGAAGGGGTAGACGCGCTCGGCGGCTATGCCGATGTGTTCCAGAAAAATATCGAGGCCAGCGGGGTTATCCCGCAGATCAGCGTGATTATGGGGCCATGTGCCGGTGGCGCGGTCTACTCCCCCGCGATGACCGACTTTATTTTCATGGTGCGTGATAGCTCTTATATGTTTGTCACCGGACCGGATGTGGTGAAAACCGTGACCAACGAGGTGGTAACCGCTGAAGAACTGGGCGGGGCCAAAACCCATACCAGCAAATCCTCGGTCGCGGATGGCGCGTTTGACAATGATCTTGAAGCGCTGATCGAAGTGCGGCGCTTGGTGGATTTCCTGCCGCTCAACAACCGTGAAAAACCGCCGGTGCGGCCATTTTTTGATGCCCATGACCGGCTGGAGCCAAGCCTTGATACCCTGATCCCCGACAACCCGAACACGCCTTATGATATGCACGAACTGGTGCGCAAAATCGGCGACGAGGGGGATTTTTATGAAATTCAGGCGGATTTCGCCAAAAACATTCTCACCGGTTTTATTCGGATCGAGGGGCAAACGGTGGGGGTGGTTGCCAACCAACCCTTGGTTTTGGCCGGGTGCCTTGATATTGACAGCTCGCGCAAGGCCGCGCGCTTTGTGCGCTTTTGCGACGCCTTTGAAATTCCGATTCTGACACTGGTGGATGTGCCCGGCTTTTTGCCCGGCACCTCGCAGGAATATGGCGGGGTGATCAAACACGGGGCCAAGCTGCTATTTGCCTATGGCGAGGCCACGGTGCCAAAGGTAACCGTGATTACCCGCAAAGCCTATGGCGGCGCCTATGATGTGATGGCCTCAAAACACCTGCGCGGAGATTTCAACTATGCCTGGCCGACGGCGCAAATCGCGGTTATGGGCGCTTCGGGGGCGGTAGAGATCATCCACCGGGGCGATATTGGTGATGCCGAAAAAATCGCTGCGCATACCGCCAATTATGAGGCCAACTTTGCCAGCCCCTTCAAGGCCGCCGAGCGCGGCTTTATCGACGAGGTGATTATGCCGCACAACACCCGCAAGCGCGTGGCCCGCGCCTTTGCCAGCCTGCGCGGTAAAAAGCTGAGCAACCCGTGGAAAAAACACGATAACATTCCGCTTTAGGGGGCAAGAAATGTCTGCGACAATATCCCTGTCTTGCGGTTTTGCAAAATCGGCGTATCCTGTGAGAGCTTTACAGGATCAGGCCGATGAAACTTCCCGACCCGCCCAAACTGGTGCGCTTTTTGCTCTTTCACATCGCCAACGGCCTCGCCATTGGTGTGGTATTTGTGTTTGCGATTATTTACAGCAACTTTCTTGGCGTCGGCGATATGCTGGCGCGGGATGGCAGCGGCATTGCCACCTTCATTCTGTTTTTTCAAACCTCGGCGACCTTCGGCGCGGTTTCAGCCGCAATTGCGGTGATGCATCTGGGGGACGACGACTAACCGCGCCCCTGAAAAGGAGCGCCTAACGTGGCCAATTTACCCTATATGCTCAAACATCGCGGCTTTCCGGGGCGGTTGCCCGGGTCTGACCTGCAATTTACCATCCGGCGGGCCTCGCCCAAGGGGATCACCCCGATCAAGGCGCGCGAGCGCTTTAAGGACCGGCGCGCCATTGATAAAAAAGCCGATGCGGTATTCATTGCCTGCCTGTGGGCCCATTTCGGCGATCAGCCATTTGAGCGTGGCAACCTTGATGCGGGGCGGATTGGCTGGCTTTTTGGGCGCGAGGTCATTCCGGCGGAAGACCCGTTTGACAATGCCTCCTATGAAGCGATGCTTAAAATCGACGTGAAGCGCGCCAAGGTTAGCTTTCCCGATATGTTTGACCCCGATACGTTTGACGAGGTGGCGCTGTGAGCAAGCTTATGCCGCTTTCGGGTTGCCGCGCGCCCGCCCCCGAAAAAAAGGCTGGATTGCAATGGTTTGTGGGCGTAAGCTACACGGGCAACAATACTGGAGAAAAATCATGCGTAAAAGATCTGCTGCACTTATGCTCTTTGTGCTCGTGCTCGCCGGTTGCGAGACATTGGGCGAAAGTGCCGGAATGGGCGCGCTGGTTGGTGCCGGTGGGGCGGCGCTTGTGGGCGGCAACATGGCCACCGGCGCTGTTATTGGCGGCGTTGCGGGCGCGGCCTGTTTCCAAACCAACACCTGCTAGTTTTTGCGCGATTTCGCGCATTTCTTTCAATGAGGCAGTTCGCAACAGCGGGCTGCCTCTTTTCGTTTGTCATAGGGGTCTTGCCTGATGTTTGAGAAAATCCTGATCGCCAACCGTGGTGAAATCGCCTGTCGGGTCATTAAAACCGCCCGCAAAATGGGTATCAAAACCGTTGCGGTTTATTCCGAAGCGGACCGCAACGCCCTGCATGTAAAAATGGCCGATGAAGCGGTGCATATCGGCCCGCCACCGGCCGCCGAAAGCTATATCGTGATCGACAAGATCATGGCGGCGATCAGGCAAACCGGCGCAGAGGCCGTGCACCCGGGCTATGGCTTTCTGTCCGAAAACCCGAAATTTGCCGAGGCGCTGGAAGCGGCGGGGGTGGCATTTATCGGGCCGCCAAAAGGCGCGATACTGGCGATGGGCGATAAGATCACCTCCAAAAAGCTGGCTGAGGAAGCCGGGGTTTCCACCGTGCCCGGCCATATGGGGCTGATAGATGACGCCGAGGAAGCGGTGAAAATTTCACAGCAGGTTGGCTATCCGGTGATGATCAAGGCCTCGGCTGGTGGCGGCGGCAAAGGTATGCGCATTGCCTGGAACGACGAGGAAGCCCGCGAGGGGTTTCAGAGCTCTAAAAACGAGGCGGCGGCCAGTTTTGGCGATGACCGGATTTTCATCGAAAAATTCATCACCCAGCCGCGCCATATCGAAATTCAGGTGCTGGGCGACAAGCACGGCAATTGCATTTACCTCAATGAGCGCGAGTGCTCTATCCAGCGCCGCCAGCAAAAAGTGATCGAGGAAGCGCCCTCACCCTTTCTGAACGCCGAAACCCGCGCGGCGATGGGCGCGCAATCGGTGGCGCTGGCGCGAGCGGTGGATTATTGCAGCGCGGGCACGGTGGAATTTATTGTGGATGGCGACCAGAATTTTTATTTCCTCGAAATGAATACCCGCCTGCAGGTGGAACACCCGGTTACCGAGCTGATCACCGATATTGACCTTGTCGAGCAGATGATCCGCGTGGCTTACGGCGAAAAGCTGGCAATGACGCAGAAAGATATCGGCATCAATGGCTGGGCGATTGAAAGCCGGCTTTATGCGGAAGACCCTTACCGCGGCTTCCTGCCCTCGATCGGGCGGCTTTCCCGCTACCGGCCGCCGGCCGAGATAGAAGGCGCGGTGCGCAATGATACCGGCGTTTTTGAAGGCGGCGAGATCAGCATGTTTTATGACCCGATGATCGCCAAATTGTGCACTTGGGCACCTGACCGCGCCGGGGCCATTCGCGGTATGCGCCAGGCGTTGGACGAGTTTCAGGTGGAAGGCATAGGCCATAATCTGCCCTTTCTAAGCGCGGTAATGGACCACCCGCGTTTTATTTCGGGCGACATTTCAACAGCGTTTATCGCCGAGGAATACCCGGACGGGTTTGAAGGGGCGGTGCTGCCGGAAGCCGTGCTGAAAGAGCTGGCGGCGGGGGCGTCGGCCATGCACCGCGTGGCGGAAATAAGGGATGCCAAGGTTTCTGGCCGGTTGGATAACCACGAGCGCCAAGTGGGCAAAGATTTTGTGATCTCGCTTTCAGGGCATGATTTCGAGGTCAAGGTCGAGGCCGATAAACAAGGCTCTACCGTGCGCTTTGCCGATGGCGATAGCCTGCGCGTGGCCTCTAGCTGGAAACCGGGCGAAGGGCTGGCCGAGCTTGATGTTTCGGGCGAAGTGGTGGTGGCCAAGGTGCAGCCCATTCCCGGCGGCTACCGGATGCAGCATCGCGGCGCTGATCTAAAGGTTATTATTCGCACGCCGCGATTGTATGCGCTTTCCAAATACATGATCGAAAAGGTGGCGCCCGATACCTCCAACCTGCTGTTGTGCCCGATGCCCGGGCTGGTGGTCGGGTTTAATGTGGAAGTGGGCGATGACGTTCAGGAAGGGCAGGCGCTGTGCACCGTTGAAGCGATGAAAATGGAAAACGTGCTGCGGGCCGAAAAACGCGCGGTGGTTAGCAAAATCAATGCAGCCCCGGGCGACAGCCTCGCGGTGGATGCGGTGATTATGGAATTTGAATGAAAGATAATACGGCAGAAAAAAGCCTTGTATGGCTTCCGGTTTTGGTCGGCGGCACGCTTTTTGTGCTGCTCAATATCTGGGGGCTGGTGCTCAACGGCGGGGTGTTCACCTATCCGCTCGATGATACCTATATCCACCTGTCGATGGCCGAGCAAATTCTGCGCGGCGAATACGGGATCAATCCCGGTGAATTTGCCGCCGCAGATAGTTCTATTATCTATCCGTTTTTGCTGCTGCCGTTTGCGGGCACGGCACTGCACCAGTATATGCCGCTATTCTGGAATTCTTTCGCGCTTGTCTGGTCGCTAATCCTGATTGAAAAAATCTTTCGCGAAAGCGGGTTTTACCGGGTGCGCAACACCCGTTTAATGGCGATCATTGCCATGGTGGTAGCGCCCGTGAGCCTCAACATCATTGGCATTGCACTATTGGGGATGGAGCAGATGCTGCACATTCTTATGGTGCTGTTTGCCTTGCTTGGCGTGATAAGGTGGCAGGCAAACCAGCGGCTGAATTTCTATTTGGTGGTTGCCATTCTTTTAGCCCCCATGATCCGGTATGAGGCGACCGGCATTGCGCTTTTACTGGCGTTTATGGTGGCGTGGGATGGGCGACGACTGGCCGGTGTGGCGCTCGGGTTATTGGCGGTGCTGCCCGTGGCCGGGTTCAGCATTTTTCTCTATCTTGCAGACGGAAATTTCCTTCCGAATTCGGTTTTGCGGAAGTTGAATGTGGCACGAGAAGTCGACCATTTACCTTTCCTCATCAATTTTTCAACACCGTCGAGCACGTTCATTGCATGGTTGTTCTTGGGGGTGGCCGGGGTAATCAGTTGGGTGCTGCTTTCTGGCCGCGTGCAAGAAAATGGCCTGTCCAAACGGGTCGGACTGATTGCGATTGCCGCACTTGTTGGTCATGTCCTGTTTGGCCGGATTGGTTGGGGCAACCGATACGAGGCGTATATTATCATCTTTGGCGTGCTGGCATTCTGGGTGGTTTTCATACCGATTCTGCAACAACAGACCGCTATGTCGAAACTTGCCCGCGGGATTGCGCTTGCCATACTTGTGCTGCCGATCACGCATTTCTTGCTCCAGACCGTTGAGCGCGGCCCGTTTTCGATGAACAATATTTATGCACAGCAAGCGCAGATGGGCCATTTTGCGCGTGACTACGTAATGGCACCGGTGTTGGTCAATGATATCGGCCTGCCATCCTTTCAAAACGAGCACAATGTGGTCGATATCTGGGGCCTGGCCTCTACACGGGCGCTGAAAGCCTGGGCATATGAAGCGCCGCGCGGTTGGGTAAATGAGTTGGCCAATGATACTGGCGCTGACCTCGCAATGGTTTATGAAAACTGGGTCAGGCCAGCGGCGGCACCGGGCTGGACAACTCTTGGCTATTTAACCCTAAAAGGGCCAAGCTATGCTGTTGCCGGACGGCAAGTTACCTTTTTCGCCACAAACCCGCAATCGGTTGAGCGGTTGCAAAACCTCATGCGCGAGTTTGCGCCAACATTGCCGGACGAAGTGCAAATGTGGATTCTGGATCCACCCGAACCTTATATTCCCCAAACAGAGGGCTAGATGATGACTGACAAGCAAAACGACTGGAAAGCACTGGCGGAAAAAGAATTGCGCGGCAAGCCGTTGGAGGCTCTGAATTGGGCCACCCCGGAGGGGATCAGCGTTAAGCCGCTATATACGGCGGAAGATACAAAAAACCTTGATCATCTGGGCAGCTTGCCGGGTTTGGCGCCCTATACCCGCGGGCCGCGCGCCACCATGTATGCCGGCCGCCCCTGGACCATTCGCCAATATGCGGGGTTTTCTACCGCCGAGGAAAGCAATGCCTTTTACCGGCGCAATCTGGCAGCGGGGCAAAAGGGGGTTTCGGTGGCCTTTGATCTCGCCACCCATCGCGGCTATGACAGCGACCACCCGCGGGTTGAGGGCGATGTCGGCAAGGCTGGTGTGGCGATTGACAGCGTCGAGGATATGAAGATCCTGTTTGACGGTATCCCGCTGGACAAAATGTCGGTTTCCATGACCATGAACGGCGCGGTGATCCCTATTTTGGCGAGCTTTATTGTGGCGGGGGAGGAGCAGGGCGTGAGCCGCGCCGCGCTTACCGGCACCATTCAAAATGATGTGCTCAAGGAATTTATGGTCCGCAATACCTATATTTACCCACCCGCGCCGAGTATGCGGATTGTGTCGGACATCATCAAATACACCGCCAGCGATATGCCGAAATTCAACTCGATCTCGATTTCGGGCTATCACATGCAGGAAGCAGGCGCGACCCTTGTGCAAGAGCTGGCCTATACGCTGGCCGACGGCAAGGAATATGTGCGCGCCGCGATCGAGGCGGGCATGGATGTGGATGCCTTTGCCGGGCGGCTCAGCTTTTTCTTTGCCATCGGCATGAACTTTTTTATGGAGGCCGCCAAACTGCGTGCCGCCCGCCTGCTGTGGCACCGGATCATGACCGGGTTTAACGCACAGAACCCCGGCAGCAAAATGCTGCGTACCCATTGCCAAACCTCGGGCGTGAGCCTGCAAGAGCAGGACCCTTATAACAACGTGATCCGCACCGCTTATGAGGCCATGGCGGCGGCGCTGGGCGGCACCCAAAGCCTGCACACCAACGCACTGGATGAGGCCATCGCCTTGCCGACCGATTTTTCGGCGCGCATTGCCCGCAATACCCAGCTTATTTTGCAGGAAGAGACCGGAATCACCAATGTGGTGGACCCGCTGGCGGGCAGCTATTATGTGGAAAGCCTGACAGCCGAACTGGCCGATAAGGCCTGGGCGCTGATCGAGGAGGTTGACGCGCTGGGCGGCATGACCAAAGCGGTGGAATCGGGCATGCCCAAGCTGCGCATCGAGGAAAGCGCGGCGCGGCGGCAAGCGCTTGTGGACCGCGGCGAGGAGGTTATTGTCGGGGTCAATAAATATAAGCTGGATCAGCAAGACCCGATTGATATCCTTGATGTAGACAATGTGGCGGTGCGGGAATCACAAATTGCCCGGCTTAAAACCACGCGTGAAAACCGCGATTCCGGGGCCTGTAGTGCGGCGCTGGCGGCGCTGGAAGCTGGTGCGCGCGGCGACGGGAATTTGCTGGAACTGGCGGTGGAAGCCGCCCGGGCGCGGGCCACGGTCGGCGAAATTTCGGAAGCGATGGAGCGGGTGTTTGGCCGCCACGCCGCCGAGGTTAAAACCCTGAAAGGCGTTTATGGCGAGGCATACAAGGGCGATGAAGATTTTGCCAAAATTATACAGGATGTTGAGGATTTTGCCGCCACCGAGGGCCGCGCACCGCATATGATGGTGGTGAAAATGGGGCAGGATGGCCATGACCGTGGTGCCAAGGTTATTGCCACCGCCTTTGCCGATATCGGCTTTAATGTCGATGTCGGGCCGCTTTTTCAAACTCCCGAGGAGGCGGCGGCGGCGGCCATTGCCAAAGGCGTGCATGTGGTGGGCATTTCATCACAGGCGGCCGGGCATAAAACCCTCGCGCCCTTGTTAGTGGATGCCCTGCGCGATGCCGGTGCCAATGATATTATTGTGGTTTGTGGCGGGGTTATCCCGCAGCAGGATTATGATTTTCTCTATGACCACGGTGTGAAGGCGATTTTCGGGCCGGGCACCAATATTCCGACCGCAGCCCAAAAAGTGCTGCGCCTGATCAGGCGGCAAAACTGGTAGGCGCTAGCTTCCGGGCGTGCGAATGGCTTCGACATCGGCGGCAAACATCTGGGTGCCGTCAGCAAAGTAAAGCACCGGCTGGCCATCGAATTTGCGCACTTCCTCGACGGTGGAAAACACCAGCCCCGGCGAGGATGCGATGATCTCGCCATCTTTGAGGCTGTTGGCTTCAAACCGGTAAAGCGCCCCTTCGGTGGCACGGGTGCCATTGGCCAAAATGCCCGACCATTCGGCGTTACTGGCGTTTTTATCCAGCTCCTGCCGCGCGACAATATTGTTGCTTTCGTCAAACACCACCAGTTCCACCTGATCGGCATCGGTATGGCTGAGATAGAGCACATCAAGGGGTTTGTTTTCATAAGGGGCGCTGCCCGGGTTGCGCACCTCCTGGCCGATCCATTGCGAAAGCCCGCCGGTGGCCCCGCTGGCCAGCGCATCAAGAATGCTTTCGAGCTTGGTGTTGGATTGCACCTGCTGCTCTACCGCTGAAAAGCTGGCGAGCTGCGCGACAAACGCGGTTGATTCAACCGGTTTCAGCGGGTCCTGATTGCGCAATTGCGCGGTCAGCAGTGACAGGAATGTTTCAAAATCGCCAGCGGCGTCTTGTGGCTGTGGGGCGGGGCTGGTTGAGCGGGCAAACCCCGCCGAGGCTTGTGAAAGATCGTTTGCGACGTCCATTTTCTTATCCTTTTGTTACAGGCGAATATCGAGGCGGCCATCAGGGCCGATAGGGGTTGTGCCGGGCGCGATAACCGTCGCCGGCTCTGGCGCGGGCTCTGGGCCGGTGAGGGTGTCAAACCCTTGCTGGCCTTGCCGGGTGTTGCCTTGCTGGAACGAAAGGCTGGCTTGCGAAAAACCGGCTTTTTCCAGTGAAGACAAAAGAATATCGGCATGGCGGCGCATCAGATCGGCTGTTTCACTCCGTTCGGTTGAAATGAGGGCCACCACCTGCTTGTCTTGCGTGGTCATTTCAATGGTTACGCGCCCCAACTCGGCCGGATCAAGGCGCAGCTCTATGGTTTGCCTGCCCGCTTTGGTGATTTGCTGCTGTATCTGGGTGGTGATCTGCTCTGGCACCGGCATGGCAATGGCGGCGCGGGTCGCCGCCTGAATAGGGGCGGCAGTATCGGCCGCCTGACGCTCGATGCGAATGTTGACCGGCATCTCGGAAGGGTCATCGGCCGTGGCGGATATCAGCAGCCGCTCGGGCTGGCTGGCCTGAGCCATGCCCGGGTTGACAGGCGGCGGCGCGCTGGCCCGGGTTGCGGGCTCGGGCAGCACGCGCGCGGTGGCTGGTTCTGGTTCTGGTTCTGGACCCGCTACCCCGCCCTCTTTGGCGAGCGTGGTTGCGGGAATAGGGGGGGCAGGCCCGGGAATGCTTGGGGGGGGGCTTGGTGAAGCGGGCGCAAGCGGGGCTGCCGGGCCCGCCTGCAAAGCTGCGGCGGGTTGCTTTTGTGGCGGCTCGGCCAAGTCGGTGGCGGGGTTGGCCACGGGGAGGTTTTGCGGCGCAGGGCGCGCTGAGTCTGGCCCCGCTGGTGTTGCGCTGCCTAGCGCAGGTGCGGCGGGTTTGGGGGTATCGGTGGGGGGAATGACCATTGCCACGGCATTGCTTGTGGCAAGCGTGATGGCATCCGCGGGTTTTTCAACCGGCTCCGGCAAGACAGCCGCAACCGAATCTGGCGCGGCATCTTCCGGCATAGCAGGGGTTGTGCCCGCTGCGAGGGCCGGGGCCGACCCGGGCAGCAAGCTGGTGCCGGTGTCAAAATAGGGCACCGGCTGCTTTGGCACCGAAACGGGCGCAGATGGCGCGGTTTGCGCTGCTGTTGTGGTGGCCACCAAGCCGAGCATATCCGTAAAAACCGGCAGCTTTGACAGGGGGTCTTTTCCCGTTGCCACGGTTTCCTGCGCAGATGGCTCTTTGTTGCTTTTGGGCTTTATCGGCCCGGCGATCAGATCAATTTCCATATCGATACCCATATTCTACGGTTGCCATCAGCATCGGCGCGATGGGTTACCATTTGTTTACCGTCATGGGGCTATCCTGCGGGAACAGCACCAAAAAATAGGTATAATTTTATGGAAATTTCATCAGTGCTGCCGGTAACCCCGGCGCAAGCCGCGCGGGCACAAGAGTTGCGCGATGTGGCCAAGGCCTTTGAGGCCTCGTTTCTGGCCGAAATGCTGAAAGCAAGTGGCCTTGGTGATTCGCGCGGTGAATTTGGTGGCGGCGCCGGCGAAGACGCGTTTTCCTCGATGATGGTGGATGAACAAGCAAGCCTGATGGTGGAACGCGGCGGAATCGGGTTGAGCGAATCCATTTTCAAAAGCCTGTGGGCGCGGGAATTTGGCAATGATTGATACGGTTTTGGCCCGCGGAAAATTGCGGCAACTATTGGCGACGATGGAGGCGGAACGCAAGATTCTGCTTCAGGGCCCGCTATCTGATCTGGCAAAGGTATCGGCGCGGCGCGACCAGTTGCTTGAGTCTCTTTTAAGCGGCGGCCCGGTATCGCAGCGGTTATTGGGCCAGCGCATGGACGAGATAAAAGCCTTGGCCACGCGCAATTGTGCCCTGCTTAAAGCCGCCATGAAGGGCATGAAGGCGGCGCGAAAAGATATTGAAAACATGGAAGATAACCTCAACCAGCTAGAAACCTATTCGCGCGATGGCGGTAAAATGCTGGTGGCGCAAACCATGCCCGGCAAGGGCCACCGGATATAACGGATTGCGCAAGTATTTGTGGAAAATTGTTAGAATACAAATGCTTGCCATTAAGACTTCATTATTCAATGCAAGCGAGATTGAACAGGCACTTTTGAAAGAGTTGCACGTGGGGCGAAAGCTGCACACCTCGTCAGAACGGCGAATAGCGGGCGTGAACCACGCCCTTATTGAAACAGCGGCGCCGAATGCGCTGCATCGCCGAAGGAAATGCACATGTCTAGCATTCTTACAAACCAGAGCGCCATGGTTGCGCTGCAAACCCTGCAAAGCATCAACAAAAATCTGGCCACCAACCAAAGCCAGATTTCAACCGGCCGGAAGGTAGATACCGCACGCGATAATGCGTCTATCTGGGCGATTTCGCAGACCATGCAATCGGATGTAGATGGTTTTAGGGGTATCTCCGATGCGCTGGCCACCGGCTCCGCATCTGTTGCGGTAGCGCGGACGGCCTCTGAATCGATCACCGGCCTGCTTGGCCAGATCAAAGCCAAAATCGTTGCGGCACAGGATCCTTCCGCCGATCAGGGTAAACTGCAAACCGATATTTCGGAATTGCGCAATCAGGTCGGCTCGGTGGTGAATGCGGCCCAGTTTAACGGGCTGAACCTGGTCGATGGCAGCAACGCATCTGTTAACGTGCTGGCCTCGCTCGACCGGGATGCAAGCGGCAGCGTAACCGCCTCCAATATCTCGGTTGCCGGGCAAAACCTCTCGACCTCGGCGGGTGCCGTGAAAGCCGCGCTGGTTGGCTCTGACGGTGTGGGTGGTGACGGTGCGACGGCTGCCATTTTCATTGACGCCGCCGGCAGTGCCGACATAACGGTAGTGGATGCCACACTTGCAGCGGGCGATACTTTCAATGTTAGCATTGGTGATGAAACCGTCTCCTATGTGGTGACAGCAGAAGACGTGGCCGCCGGCGCAACTGAAGAAGTGGTTGCCAATGGTATCCGCACCGCCATCAACAGCATGGATAACGCCAATATCAGCGCAGATGTTGCGACCGACACTGTCACGGTCACTAACGCTGCCGGTGATACGCTGAACATGACAACCGAGATCGTGACAGCCGGCACCGGTGGGCTTGCCGGCCTCGCGGGGATCAATGTTGATGACGGTGCCGGTGGGAACTCCGCTCAGGCGCTGGCAGATATCGAAGGCCTGATCCAGACCTCGATTGACGCGGCGGCGGCCTTTGGCTCCAGCCAGGCGCGCATCGATACCCAGACCGAATTTGTGGGCAAGCTCACCGATTCGCTTAAAATCGGTATCGGCGCCTTGGTTGACGCCAACATGGAAGAAGCCTCGGCGCGCATGCAGGCGCTGCAGGTGCAGCAGCAGCTGGCAACCCAGTCGCTTTCTATCGCCAATCAGGCCCCGCAGAACATTCTGTCTCTGTTCCGGTAAGCTGATCAAACAGGCGGGGGGCAACCTCCGCCTGATTTGCCGCCACATTATCATGTTAACTCGCCGGGAATTCCGGTCAGGGTGGGAGGATACACCCCATGAACACCGCTGTATTAGCGCAATCGCTATATGCTAAGCCAACCCGGGAACTCGGGACGGCGCGGGGCATCGAATACAAGGCCTTTTCCAAAGTCACGGCCCGCATGGCAAGCTGGAATGAAGAAAAGGACAGTTTTGCCAGCCTCGCCGAGGCGCTCTGTGAAAACCAGTTGTTATGGACCGTGCTTGGCGCCGATGTCGCCGGTCAGGACAACGGCTTGCCGGCCCAGCTTAGGGCCCAGCTCTTTTATCTCACCGAATTTACCAACCACCAGACAAAGCGGATTATGGCCGGTGAGGCCAAACCCGCCATATTGGTTGAGATCAATACCAGCATCATGCGCGGCTTGCGCGATTGTGCGGATGGCGCCAGCGAGGCAGTGCAATGAGCGGCCTTGTTCTGAAACTGCGCCCGGCCGAGCGGATCATGATAAATGGTGCCGTGATCGAAAACGGCGACCGGCGCACCCGCCTCAATGTGCTGACCCCGAAAGCCAATGTGCTGCGCTTGCGAGATGCGATTCACCCCGATGAAGCCACAACACCGGTGCGCCGTGTGTGCTATATTGCCCAGCTTTTATTGGCCGGAGAGGCAGAGCCTGTAAAGGCACGCCAACAATTGGCGCTGGGAATCAGCCAGCTTGCACAGGTGTTCAAAAACACCGAATGCTCGGTTTTTTTGCAGGAGGCGCAAGCCAATTTGCAGCAGGAAAACGACTATCAGGCGCTGAAATTCCTGCGCTTTTTGCTGCCCTATGAAAGCAAGCTCATGGACGCCGCGCCATGACCCCCACAGCCCCGATTGGCGGCATTGCCGGCTGGCGTTTTATGCAGCGCACCCAGGAAAGCCAGATGGCCGCCTTTGCCGCCACCCCGGCGCTTGACCGTGAAATCAGCTATTTCAAGGAAAATATTGCCAAAGTGGGCTCGGTGGATGATCTGCTGAAGGATTTCACCCTGTTCAAGGTGGCGCTCGGGGCTTTTGGTATGGAAGAAAAGGTGGCTGACAAGTTTTTCTTCAAAAAAGTGCTGGCAGAGGGCAGCGAGGCAGAGGGCGCTTTTGCCCTGCGCCTCACCGACACCGCCTATCGCGAAATGTCGGAGGCCTTTGGCTTTGGCAATGCGGGTGGTGCGCGGGTGGGCGAATCAGATTTCGCCCAGAAGATCACCGACGCTTATCAGGTGCGGCAATTTGAAAAGGCGGTCGGCGAAAGCGACAGCTCGATGCGCCTTGCCCTGACGCTGGAGCGCGAAATCGGCAAATTCGCAAACGGGCCCAATCCCGATACGGTGGGCTGGTTTCAGCTTATGGCCAACCCGCCGCTGCGCGATGTGTTTGAAACGGCGCTGGGCCTGCCGGAGAGCATCGGCTCGCTTGATGTGGACCGGCAGCGCGCATTATTTCGGGAGGCAAACGAGCGCCTGTTTGGCAGCAGCTCGATGGAGGTGTTCAAAGACCCCGAAAATATTGACAAGCTGCTGCGCAATTTCTTTGCCCGCGAGCAAATCAACAGCGGCCCCGGCCCGCTGACAAAGGGCATGGGCGCCCTGACACTAATGCAAAATGCGGTGGCGGCGGCGGCGAATTTTGCCCAGTTTAACCGGCTTTCCTAAATCAAACCGCTAAAACCGGCTAGCGTCCGTGCGTGACACAGCGCGTGATGTCGGGCAAAGTGGGCGGGTGACCTCTGCCAAGGGCTTTGCGCCGCTGCGCCGGGCCGCGCAAGTAACCGGGATCCAGCAAAAAAAGGACAGCAAAATGTCGGAAATTGATGACCTTATCCAGAAAAACCTGAGTGAGCAGGAAGCCGAAATAGTGAAATCAACCGCGGAGCTGGGGTATTTCGCGCTCGCCATGGGCATGTTTACCGGCAAGCTCGGCTGGGTTTCATGGGTGATTATGCTCGCCCAAGCCATAATGCTCATTATCGGCGCATGGGCGGCATGGCGGTTTTTTATCGCCGAAGAAACCCTGACAGCGCTCAAATGGGGCCTGAGTGCGGCGGTGCTGCTGCTCATGGCCTCGCAGATGAAAATGAGCTTTATGCCGCAATTGCAGGCTAATCGCGTGCTGCGCGCGCTCAAGCGGGTTGAACTGCTGCTCTTGCAGCGCGGGCAAAATTAAGCGCCGTGGTGGCGGTTATATCCGTTTGGCAGGGGTGGCTGCCAACCTGAAAGCAAGCCGGGCGCGGGCTTGAACACCTGCACCAAAAGCGGGTGGCAGGTGGCGCTGTCGCTGGAGTGCTCGGACGAGCAATCACCGCCGGGGCAGGCCGAAAGCGCGCCCAAAAGCGGGATTTCGGCAAACAACTCGATGTAATCGCCCGGCCGCACCGGGCTTGCCTTCATAAAATACTGGCCGGTATCGCGGGTGAAGCCGGTGCACATAAATACGTTCAGCACATCGTGGATATGGGTTTCGGCTTCCGGCAGGGGCAGGCCGGTATGTTTGGCAAAAGCGCGGGTCAGGTTGGAGTGGCAGCAATGGTGATACTGCCCGCCACTCAGCAGGTTATGGGTGTAGGGGTCGCATCTGGTGCCGATCACATCATGCACCCCACCGCCAAATGCGTCTCTCCCGTACCAGTCAAGCGTATCTGCCACCACGGTTGCCATGGGCCGCAAAAAGGGAAAGACGCTCCACATTTGCTGGCCGGTGCTGATATGGGTGCCGTGCAGGGCGCGGGTTTTGCCCGAATAAAAGCGCTCGGCAAGGTTATCGGCGTTCCAGAGGTTGAGGTCGCCGACCTGTGGGCCCTCAAAGCAGGAAATGCGCAAGAAATGCCCGGCAGGCACGCGAAAGCAGCGCGCATCGCGGGGCGGGATGGTGGTTTCGCTCACCAGTTCAGCCGTTGCCCGCGCGCCCTTATAAAGCGCAAGGTCGGGCTTTGGCAGGGATGCCACGGGATAGCAGATCACCGGTTTTACGGCGCGGCGGGCGTTGGCGTCAGTCGGTTCCATTGAGGCAGGATAGCCGGAAAAGGCAGGCGGGCAAGCCCTATTCGCCCGGGCCGGTGTTGATGCGCACATCAAGCGCGTGCGCCGGCTCGCCTTTGGCGGCCAGTGAGCCGGTGGGGTAATCGCGCTGCCGCGCTTCCAAAACCGGGTCTTGTGGCACATGGTTTGGGTCGGCCTGCCCCATCAGGTTGGCAAATTCGATGAAACTGTCTTTGGTGCAGGCAAAGCCGCCCCGGGTAAAAAAGGCATCGAGCTTGGGCCAGTAGGCAATGGCTTCATCGACCAGCGGATCACTGCCGCGCACATAAAGCCCGGTCTGGATCATCGGGGCCGCCTTTTCATAGGCCGAAATAATGCGGCGGGCATGGTTGATCAGGGTGTTTTCGCCGGTATTGGCCACGCCGGGCAGGCAGCGAGACACCGACCGGCGGACATCAACCGCCGGAAAGCGCCCGCGCTCGGCAATATTGCGGTCTAGCACGATATGGCCGTCGAGCACCCCGCGGGTGATATCGGCCACCGGTTCCTCCATATCCGAGCCCGCCACCAGCACGCTAAACACCGCCGTTATATCGCCGCTGCCCTGTGGCCCGGGGCCGGCGCGCTCGGCCAGCTGCGCGATCAGGTTGGCGGTGGAGGGCGGATAGGCGCGCAGGCTCGGGGCCTCGCCCGCTGTCAGCGCGATTTCGCGGTGGGCTTCGGCAAAGCGGGTGACGGAATCGAGCAATAGCAGCACATGTTTGCCCTGATCCCGAAAGGCTTCGGCGGTGGCCATCGCCATCCAGGCGGCGCGGCGCTTGATGAGCGGAGACTGGTCAGAGGTGGCCGCAACCACAACCGCGCGCTTCATGCCCGCTTCGCCCAGGGTTTCCTCGACAAAATCCCGCAACTCGCGGCCGCGCTCCCCGATCAGGCCGATCACCACAACATCGGCCTCCAGCCCTTTGGCGAGATCACCCAACAATGTGGTTTTGCCCACGCCCGATCCGGCAAATATGCCAATACGCTGGCCGCGTGCCAGCGGCAGCATGGTATCAAACAGCCCAAGCGTGGTGTTTAGCCGTGCCCCCATGCGGCGGCGCAGGGCTGCGGGTGGCGGGGCGCGGTGCAATGGCGCGGCGTTGCCGCCCTGCGCCAGCGGTTCGCCATCAAGCGGCTGGCCAAAGGCATCCACGATCCGGCCTATCCATTTGGGGCTGGCCGCCGCGCCGCTGCTGCCCTCAAGGCAGACCATATCCCCGATGGCCACCCCTTGCGGCGAATCGTAAGCCATGGCGCGCACCTCCTCGGGGGCCAGCGCCACTATTTCGCCGCCGCGGGTGCCACCGGCATTGGCAGCGATCGAAATTTGGTCACCGACCCGCGCCTGCAGGCTAAGGCCCTTGATGCGGATAGAGCCGCTATCGACACCAATAACCTGCCCATAGCGCTGCACAGGGCGAATCGTCGAGAGGCTGCTGGTGAGGGCGGTGAAATCAAAAAGCATAAAACTGTATCCATTTTCGGTGTTGGTTACCCTTTATTCACCACGACTGGTTAATTCTTGGTTCAACGAAATCGGAGGAGAAGCCCCGAATGATAGAAAACATGACAATTTTTCAGCTGGCCAGCGGGCTGACCCGCTATGCGGCCGATCGTCAGGCGATCACCACACAAAACACCGCCAACGCTGATACCCCGGGCTATAAGGCGCGGGATCTCGTGCCATTTTCACAAAGCTTCGCCGCTGAAAGCGCGCTCGGGATGCGCAGCACCCGTGACGGCCATATTAGCAGGCCCACCAAAACCGTATTGGTCAGCCCGTTCGGGGCCGAATCGCCTAACGGCAATACGGTATCGCTTGAAAACGAAATGATCCGCGCCGCCGAAATTCGCCAACAGCATGATCTGGCCGTCGGTGTTTACCAGAAGTCTTTACTAATATTGCGCACCAGTATGGGCCGCAAATAATACATAAGGGAGAACCCCGATGAGTGACCTGATTTCGAGCATGAACGCTTCCGCCTCCGGCATGGCGGCGCAGGCTTCGCGGCTTCGGCTGGTGTCGGAAAACATTGCCAATGCCGATACCCCGGGCTTTCGGCGCAAAACCGTGAGCTTTCAGGCGGTGCAGGACAGGTTTGACGATTCCAGCCGGGTAGAGACCGGCCGGGTGCAGCTCAGCAGGGCCGAACTGCCGCAGGTTTTTGACCCGGGCCACCCGTTGGCAAACGAAAATGGCTATTATCAGGGCTCCAATGTCGACCTGATGGTCGAAATTGCCGATGCCCGCGAGGCGCAACGCTCCTACGAGGCCAATTTGCGGATGTTTGACCAATCCCGCCAGATGGCCAGTTCTATTCTCGATCTCCTGAAACGCTAGAAAGGCGAACCCATGGAAACCAACCCCTTTATAGCCTCCCAGCTATACACCAACGCCCAGAATATTGCCCGCCCGGACGGCCCTGAAAGCAGCGGCAGCAGCCTGTTTGCCGAAATGGCCAACGATTTTATGGCCACCATGCAGGCGGGCGAAACCGCCGCCATTGCGGGCCTGACCGGCAAAGCCGATGCCCAAACCGTGGTTGAGGCCCTCGCCGCTTCGGAAATCGCGATCCAGACAGCGGTAAGTGTGCGCGACCGGGTGGTGGAAGCCTATCAGGAAATTTTACGGATGCCGGTATAATGACTGAAGGAGAAATTATCGATGTGCTGCGGGAGGCGCTGTGGGTGGCGGTTCTGGCATCCACCCCGGTGCTTGCGGTGGCGCTGGTGGCGGGCCTTGTGATTGGCCTTTTTCAGGCGCTTACCTCGGTGCAGGAAGTTACCCTTACTTTTACGCCCAAAATCGCGGCTATCGTGGCTGTTTTCTGGATTTCAATGAGCTATTCAGGCGCGCTGCTGGTGAACTTTTTTACTGACCAGCTCATCCCCCGCATCGCCGCACCATAAGGAGAGACCATGGAAACCGCCGGATACGTAACCCTTTCGCGCCAAACCGGGCTTTGGAAAGAAATGCAGGTTGTTGCCAATAATGTGGCCAATATATCGACCACCGGCTTTCGCCGTGAAGGCGTGGTATTTACCGAAATGCTGCAAGCCCTGCCCAATGAGGGCGGAGGGGTAGCTATGGCCGCGGCGCGCGCCCGCTTTTCAGACCCGAGCCAGGGCGCCGTGACCCAAACCGGCAACCAGTTGGATGTTGCCATTCAGGGCAACGGTTACTTTTTGCTCGAAACCGGTGAAGGCAACCGGCTGACCCGGGCCGGGGCCTTTGCGCTCAATACCGAAGGCGAAATCGTGAACCCCGACGGGCTGCGCTTGCTCGATAGCGGCGGTGCACCAATATTTATTCCACCCGATGCCGCCAATCTGACCATCGCGCAAGATGGCACGGTATCGGCCGACGGAAACCCCTTGGCTCAGATCGGGGTTTACGAGGTTAACGATAATACCGCCCTTTCCCGCCAGCAAGGCACCTTGTTTGACCCGGGGGAAGATGAACCCGTAGCCATGGAAGCCCCCGTGGTTTTGCAAGGCTTCATCGAAGGCTCGAATGTGAGCCCGGTGACTGAAATGGCGCGCATGATCGAGGTGCAGCGCACCTATGAAATGGGCATGAAATTTCTTGAAAACGAACATCAGCGGATTCGGGACGTGACCCGCACCCTTGGACAACGCGCATAGGAGATAGCAATGAATGCACTGCAAATAGCCGCCACCGGCATGGCCGCCCAGCAAATGCGGGTGGAAGTGATTTCCAACAACCTCGCCAATATGAACACCACCGCCTTTAACGCAAGGCGGGCTGAATTTGCCGATTTGATGTATCGGCAGGTGGAAGCGCCCGGCTCGGTCAGTGCTGCCTCCGGGGCTGTGCTGCCTGTGGGTGTGCAGCTTGGTATGGGGGTGCGGCCCTCGGCCGTGATGATGAATGTGCAGCAAGGCGCCAGCAGCCAGACCGGCGGCGAGCTCGATGTCGCTATCGAGGGCAAAGGCTACATCGAAATCGGCCTGCCTTCCGGCATATCCGGCTTCACCCGTGATGGCTCTCTGAAAATGACCGGCGACGGGCTGTTGGTAACCGCCGAAGGCTTTCCGGTAGTGCCAAGCATCACCATACCCGACGGGGCGCGCGGCGTAACCGTCAGCCCCGAGGGCGAGG
>Ga0316205_10000816_pt1 | contig 47353 bp, 38 predicted proteins | sample 3monthpyrite_MG_FD_204941 | JGI IMG/M metagenome (GOLD analysis project Ga0316205, IMG submission 204941) | Microbial mat bacterial communities from mineral coupon in-situ incubated in ocean water Damariscotta River, Maine, United States -... | ecosystem: Environmental > Aquatic > Marine >...
AGCAGAAATATTTTCGCTTGATCTTGGTGCCTTGTTGGCCGGTACCAAATATCGAGGCGATTTCGAAAAACGTCTTAAAGCAGTGCTACATGAGTTAGGCGAAAAAAACAATTCAGTCCTATTTATTGATGAAATTCATACCATTATTGGAGCAGGTTCTGCGTCTGGCGGAGTGATGGATGCATCAAACCTGATCAAACCCATGTTGGCTAATGGCCAACTTAAGTGCATGGGATCCACGACATTTCAGGAATACAGAGGTATATTTGAGAAAGATCGAGCACTTGCCAGAAGATTTCAAAAAGTCGATGTAGAAGAGCCAAGTGTTGCTGAAACCGTTGAAATTTTGCGAGGTTTGCGAAGTCGATACGAAGAACATCATCAAGTGGAGTATTCAGATGCTGCATTAAGAGCTGCCGCCGATCTATCTGCACGCTATGTCAATGATCGTCAGTTACCGGACAAAGCCATTGATGTGATCGACGAAGCAGGTGCTAATCGTCAGTTAGACGACGAAAAAAACAGAAGAAAAGACATAACAGTCCATGATATCGAATCGATTATCGCCAAAATGGCAAAAATACCCGAGAAGTCGGTCTCTACATCTGACAAAAAAACCCTCAGAGATTTAGAACGTAATTTGAAGTTGGTGGTATTTGGCCAAGATAAAGCGGTCGAATCTTTAGCCAACTCAATAAAGTTATCTCGCTCTGGCTTAGGGTTGGATGATAAACCTGTAGGGACATTCTTACTTGCCGGACCGACCGGCGTTGGAAAGACAGAGGTCACTAAACAACTGGCAAAGAACCTTGGAATTGAATTTATTCGTTTTGATATGTCGGAATATATGGAATCTCACACGGTTTCTCGACTTATTGGATCGCCTCCAGGATATGTCGGTTTCGACCAAGGTGGTTTGTTAACAGAGGCCGTGACTAAACACCCTTATTCGGTTGTATTACTAGATGAGATAGAAAAAGCTCACACCGACGTTTACAATTTGTTGTTGCAAGTGATGGACCACGGCACTTTGACTGACAATAACGGACGAAAGGCTGATTTTAGAAACGTGATTTTGGTGCTAACCACCAACGCAGGCGCTTCTGATCTGCAAAAAGCCAATATTGGTTTCCACAAACAGTCAAAACAAACTGATTATATGGAAGCGATTAAAAAGACATTTTCTCCTGAGTTTAGAAACCGTCTCGACGCAACCTTGTGGTTTGACCCTTTGAATAGAGAAGTTATTTGCTCAGTGGTCGATAAATTTATTGTAGAGCTGCAAAGTCAGTTAGATGAAAAGGGTGTATCTCTCGAGGTAACCCAACCTGCACGAAATTGGCTGGCAGAAATAGGTTTTGATGAGCAAATGGGAGCTCGGCCGATGGCTCGAGTCATGCGCGAAAAAATTAAACAGGAATTAGCGGAAGAGTTATTGTTTGGTCGTTTATCACATGGCGGACAAGTGGTCGTCGGTTTTGATGATGAAAAGCAAAAATTGAGTTTTGCCATTGCAGCTAAAAAGGAAATGGTGATCAAGCAATGAGTTATTTTTAAAGCATCATTATTCTCTATTAAGCACAAAAAAGGCAGGTTAATCCTGCCTTTTTTATTGAATAATTATATTAAACAACGATCTGACTTATCAGAGATTGTTTAATTATTCTCTAATAATCGATATAAGTCATCATCTAGCTCGGAAAGTAATCCGGCCTTTTGATAAATCATAAGGAGTCATTTCTACGGTCACTTTGTCGCCGGTTAGAATTCGAATATAATGCTTTCGCATTTTCCCAGAAATATGAGCCGTCACAACGTGACCGTTTTCTAGTTCAACTCTAAACATGGTATTAGGTAGTGTTTCTTGAACCACTCCTTCCATTTCTAAACATTCTTCTTTTGCCATACTATTTCTTGGTTGAACCTATGTTGTCAAATTCGCGGCTATAATGCCTGATTTTAAACCAATAAGCAAAATATTTTAGACTCAATTCTAACCGTTAAAGAGGGGAGCTAAGTTAGACTGATCCATCGGTCCTCGATAAAACACTCTATCGGGCGATATTCTCCTTTGTAGGACATTTTTCGACAGCCTTTTATCCAGTATCCCAAATACACGTAGCTCAATTTGAAGTGATTATTAAGCTCTATTAATGTCAAAACAGACAGCCGGCCAGGGCTAAACTTGGAAAAGTCTGGATCAAAAAATGTGTATATAGCAGATAGCCCACTTTTAAGTTGGTCGAACACACAGCAGGCCACTAGTTTACCTGTGGTGGGTTCAATAAAATCCAGAAATTGAGTGTTCATCCAGTCACAAAGTATGAAATCCCGATATTGCTTTTCGGACGTTGGATACATGTCTCCGTCGGCATGTCGGGAGTTGATATATCTTTCAAATAATTGATAATGGGTCTGGTCAAATTTTGCCGGGTGGATTTTTGTAGTAAATCTTTTCCCTTTATTGAAACATCGTCGTTGTTGTTTGTTAGCAGAAAATTTGTGGGAATCGATCCTGACTGAAACACATGCTTTACAGCTTTTACAATGGGGACGATAGACATGGTCGCCACTTCGGCGAAACCCTTTGTCGATCAACCAGTTATATATCTTTTCATCTGGTTGCAATTCTGGATTAAGAAATAATGTTTTTGATTGCTGCTGATCCAGGTACGGGCATTCGTGTTCCGGCGTGACATAGAACTCCAGAGTGATATTCTCTTGCTGATTGTTATTTTGACTAGTCATCAAAACCAGGCTCAACGAGTTATTAACAAAGTGGGATCTAGTTTCTTGTGATCCCAAAAAGCGCTATCAATCTGTTGAGTTATGGATGATTCTATTATTCTTAAATAAGATTCTCGATCAATACTCACTGCACCAAGACGGGTCAAATGAGGATTTTCAACCTGACAATCGATAATTGGAAAGCCTTTTTCAGCTAAATAGCCGATGAGACAACTTAATGCGATTTTTGAGCCATTTGTCATACCACTAAACATGGATTCCCCACAAAACATTTTGCCAATGGAAACACCATAAATTCCACCGACCAGTGTATCATTTTGCCACACTTCAACCGAATGCGCTTTTCCTATTCGATGCAAATTTAAATAGGCTTGTTTTATATCATCACTGATCCAGGTGCTTGGTTGATCCTTTCGTGGTTCAGAGCAGCGTTGCACAACCTGCTCAAAATGACAATTGAGTGTCACCGTTAAATTAGTTTTACGGACAAAGCGGCATAAACTTTTTGAGGGTGTATATTGATCTACCAAGAACACGGTACGAGGGTTAGGAGACCACCACAAAATCGGTTCGCCTTCTGAAAACCAGGGAAATATTCCAGCAGAATATGCTTCTAGTAACCGATCCACAGACAAACTGCCTCCAGCTGCCAATAATCCGTTAGGTTCGTGCAATGCTCGACTAACGGGAGGGAAGGGGGTATCTATGTCGAGATAAGGAAGCATAACAATAACAAAGGACTAGTTTTTTCTTTTTGACAATATTGCTCTAGAAACTTTTGATCCATTGCCTCGTTTAAGAAAATGACTGATATATTCGCCAGCATCAACGAGTTTATCCAAATTAACCCCGGACTTAATCGATAGACCATTTAATAGATAGACTACATCTTCAGTAGCGACATTACCGGACGCGCCTTTAGCATATGGACATCCACCTAATCCAGCAACTGACGAATCAATATTGGAAATACCCATTTGTAATGCGGCGTAAATATTGGTTAATGCCTGCCCATAGGTATCATGAAAGTGAACCGCCAATTTTTCCATTGGAACGTCTTTGTTTACTTGCTCTAAAAGAGCGGTTGTTTTACCGGGTGTGCCCACACCGATGGTATCGCCTAAGGATATTTCATAACACCCGCTTTGGTATAGTTTTTCGGCGACAAACGCAACTTTATCCGCTGCAATATCCCCTTCATAGGGACAGCCCATTACACAAGAAACATAACCTCTTACCGGAATGTCTAGCTCACTAGCACGGGCAAAAATGGATTGAAAACGTTGAATACTTTGTTCTATCGAACAATTAATGTTTTTTTGTGAAAAGCTTTCTGATGCGGCAGCAAATACTGCTACCTCTTTGGCACCCGCCGTAATAGCATTTTCGAATCCTTTAATATTGGGTGTGAGTACCGGAAAATTTACCGCATGGTTTTGGATGAAATCGGGGTTAGTCAATTGCGCCATTATTTCGCTCTGATCGGCTAATTGTGGCACCCATTTAGGGGAGACAAAACTGGTTGCTTCGATAACAGACAATCCACTGGCCATTAGTTTATTAATCAGCTCTATTTTTACTTCGGTTGGAACCTGCGTTGATTCGTTCTGAAGACCATCGCGTACCCCGACCTCAATTATTTTTACCTGCTCGGGAAATTGGTTTAAGTTTGACACGGCTATTCTTCCTCAAAGCTAATCAGCTCAGCGCCTTCGTCAACCAGATCACCAATGGTATACAGCACTTCACTCACCCGCATACTTTTATGGGCTTTAATGGTATGTTCCATCTTCATTGCTTCCATGACAACCAAAGCTTGTCCCGCTTCAACATCATCGCCTGCACTCACCAAAACATCAATAATGGTACCTGGCATTGGCGCGGTCAAATTTGCTTGTTCTTCCTGGCCAAGATCTACAAGGCTGTTGTCTTTTATTTCAAGTGCCCAGTTAGAAGCGTTTTTATACAGAACCAGTTTGTTGCCATTTCGAGCGCTACTGATTATTAGTTGATGACCGTCGATATTAAGATGGATTTTATTCTCTCTCAAATATCCGCTGACTTGATATTCTTTACCTTCGATTTCAAATAAAAAACTTTGATGTTTTGAACGTTCATCCTCTCGAAAATGTGCTGTGACATTAAATAGATTGTCACCATATTGTATTTCTATCAAATGGTGATTATCTTCATTGAGTCGCCAGCCAGATTTTTCATTCCAGGGTGAAAATTGATCATCCCTTTTATCGCTAGTGTCGACTGATTGTTCTAACATCACTTCCAATCCTGCGGCAGCAAGGATTTCCGGTGTAATGCTGGTGCTAATGTCGCATAATTCCTCACCATGTTTATCAAGAAAATGAGTGTCAATATCTGCTTCATTAAACGAATCATTGCTGGCAAGTTGATGTAAGAATTCGATGTTGGTGGTTAAACCGGCTACATGAAAATTTGCCAGTGCGCCGCGTAATCGAGCTAAAGCAGAGGCGCGATCATTGTCCCAGACTATCAATTTAGCGATCATCGGATCGTAAAAAATACTGACACTATCACCAGAAATAATTCCAGAATCCACTCTGACGTGATTGCTCAATTGCGGCAACCCCATATAACTAACTACTCCGACTGCTGGAAGAAAATCATTGTTTGGATCTTCAGCATAAATCCTGGCTTCAAAAGCATGACCATTAATGGTCAATTCATTTTGCTTAAGTGGCAACTCCATGCCATTCGCCACAATAATTTGCCATTCGACTAAATCTAAGCCGGTAATCATTTCAGTCACAGGGTGCTCAACCTGTAAACGGGTATTCATTTCCATAAAATAGAAAGAGCCGTCTTCATCATATAAAAACTCAACCGTGCCAGCGCCACGATAGCCGATGGCCTTAGCCGCGGTGATAGCAACCTGACCCATTTGTTCTCGAGTCTCTTCAGAGAGTCCTGGGGCAGGGGCTTCTTCTATTACTTTTTGATGGCGTCTTTGTACACTGCAATCTCTTTCAAATAAATGTACGGCATTGCCATGATTATCAGCAAACATCTGGATCTCAACATGACGCGGTTTAGTTAAGTATTTTTCGACTAATACCTTATCATCGCCAAAGCTCGACAAAGCTTCTCTTTTGCAGGAGTTAAGAGCGCTAATAAATTCGGCTGAATTGTTTACGACTCGCATGCCTTTGCCACCACCACCCGCGGTCGCTTTAATCAATACGGGATAACCAATATTGTCAGCTTCTGTCTGCAATAATGCTTGTGATTGATCGTCTCCATGATAGCCATGCACTAACGGCACGTTCGCTTTTGTCATAATATTTTTAGCTTCGCTTTTTGAGCCCATTGCTAAAATGGCGTCTTTAGGAGGCCCTATAAAAATAATATTGTTAATCTCACAAGCCTCTGCAAACTCAGCATTTTCTGAGAGAAATCCGTATCCTGGATGGATTGCATTGGCGTGTGAAGACTTCGCGACTTGGAGAATTTTATCGGCTCGTAAATAGCTATCTTTGGCCGCGGAACCGCCTATATGCCAAGCTTCATCAGCTAATTGTACGTGTTGTGCATTGCTGTCGGCGTCGGAATAAACAGCCACACATTCGATACCCATTCGTTGCGCCGTGCGGATGATACGACAGGCGATTTCGCCGCGGTTTGCGATCAAAATTTTGTTGATTTTGAGATTAGCCATTAAGCTATTTTCCTAAATTTTATCTATAAATAAAACAGTTGCTTGTTTAGATTAGAATTCGCTTTTATTACTGGCATTCCAATCCGCGGGTCGTTTTTCTAAAAAAGCCGAAACACCTTCTTTTCCTTCACTGGTTGCTCTGATATCGGCGATCCTTTGTGCGGTTTCCCGAACCAGCTCTTCAGTAATAGGTTGGTTATAAACGTAGTTTACTAGGCGTTTACTTTGAATCATTGCACGCGGGCCATTAGCCAAAATGCGATTGATATAATCCTGGGCCTTCTCCGCAAGTTCATCATGTGGAATGACTTTATGGATTAGTTGCATTTGTTTCGCTTCATTGGCATCAAATTTTTCGGCGGTCGCAAAATATCGTTTGCTATTTCGCTCTCCGATCGCTTTGACAACATAAGGGCTAATGACTGAAGGGATTAAGCCAAGTTTTACTTCTGATAAACAGAAAACTGCTTTATCACTGGCGAGCACTATGTCGCAACATGCTATCAAACCAACCCCCCCTCCAAAAGCGGCTCCTTGAACGATTGCAATGGTTGTCTTTTCGCAATCATGTAACGCTTGCATTAACCCTGCGAGTTTGAGAGAGTCCTGATAGTTTTCTTCCCAATTATAACTCGCCATACGTATCATCCAGTTAAGGTCTGCGCCTGCTGAAAAACTTTTTCCGATTGCATCAAGTTGCAAAATCCTAACGCTTTGATCTTGAGAGATACGGTAGATCACATTGGTTAATTCATTAATCACTTTATCATCAAACGCATTGTGAAGGTCTGGTCGATTGAGAGTGATTCTTGCCACACCATTCTTGTTTTTATTCACAATGATGCTTGGATTTTGTTTTTCCTTAGACATTTTTATTTCCTATCACTAAATCATGAAAAGATGGTTTCACCACAGAGGCAGAAAAAACATTTTCGCGAAAAACATTGTCACGAAAAACATCTGAAGAATTATTTTCACATGAGTCATGACTCGTTATTTTCTTTGCTCTGTGTTTTCTGCGCCTCTGTGGTGACAATGTTTTTGACTGTTTACATTCTAAACACACCAAATTTTGTTTCTACGCTGGGTGCGTTTAAACTCGCCGATAAACCCAGTCCTAAAACTTGACGGGTATCAGCCGGGTCAATGATCCCGTCGTCCCAAAGTCTTGCGCTGGCATAATAGGGATGCCCCTGTGTTTCGTACATTTTTTCAATGGGCGCCTTGAAGTTTGCTTCATCTTCCATCGACCAGTCAATGCCTTTACGATCAAAATTATCACGTTTGACCTGGGCTAAAACGTTAGCCGCTTGTTCTCCACCCATCACGGATATTCTTGCATTCGGCCACATCCATAAAAAACGAGGGCTATAAGCACGGCCACACATTCCGTAATTTCCTGCACCAAAACTTCCGCCAACTATAACGGTAAACTTTGGAACTTTTGCGCAAGCAACCGCCGTTACCATTTTGGCACCATTCTTGGCGATACCACTGTTTTCATATTTTCGACCGACCATAAACCCGGTGATATTTTGTAAAAACACCAGCGGAATATTTCTTTGACAGCACAGCTCAATAAAATGAGCGCCTTTTAGTGCAGATTCAGAAAACAAAATGCCATTGTTAGCGATAATGCCAACGGGATAACCATGTATTCTGGCAAACCCACAAATAAGGGTCGTGCCATACAATGACTTAAATTCATCAAATTCGCTGCCGTCTACTACGCGTGCAATTATTTCTCGAATATCAAAAGGCTTTCGGGAGTCCGTGGGTATTACACCGTATAAATCTTCTTTGGGGTATAAAGGTTCAACCGGTTTTTTGACATCCCACGGCATGTATTTTTGTTTGTTGATATGCGAAATAATTGTCCGGGTAATTCCCAGCGCATGTTTATCATCAACGGCGTAATGGTCGGTCACACCAGAATTTTTACAATGCACATCAGCGCCGCCAAGATCTTCAGCGCTGACTTCCTCACCGGTGGCAGCTTTAACCAAAGGAGGACCACCTAAAAATATGGTGCCTTGTTGTTTAACAATAATACTTTCATCGGCCATTGCCGGAACGTACGCGCCGCCTGCGGTACAACTTCCCATAACCACTGCAATTTGCGCAATGCCTTTGGCTGACATGTTAGCTTGATTAAAAAAGATTCGGCCGAAATGATCTCTGTCGGGAAAAACTTGATCTTGCTGGGGGAGGTTAGCCCCTCCGGAATCAACCAGATAAATGCAAGGTAAATGGTTTTCTTCCGCAATTTCCTGAGCTCTTAAATGTTTCTTTATAGTTTCAGGAAAATAGGTGCCTCCTTTAACCGTGGCATCATTAACCACGATGACACACTCCTGACCGTTGACTCTACCAATGCCGGTGATGATGCCTGCAGATGGCACTTGATTATCATACATATTAAATGCTGCGAATTGTGATAATTCCAGAAATGGTGAACCGACATCGAGCAGTTGTCTGACTCGCTCTCGGGGTAATAATTTACCTCGACTAAGATGCTTATCCTGACGTTCTTTTCCGCCGCCTTCGGCAATGACACTCATCTTGTCATTCAAATCATCGATCAATGATTGCATGGCTTCTGCATTCGCAGTAAATTCCTGGCTTTTTGGATTAAGTTTGGTTTTTATGGCTGGCATTTATTTTTCCGTTTGGTATCCATCTGTTATTACGAGAATAGCGCGGTTATCTCCTGGTGACATGCACAGCCGTTCAAACCGGTACAAATCTGATAGAGATTGTCACTTCGTTCCTCTTCTTAATGACAGATAGAATTTACTTTAAAGCTCGCTCATTACCGAGCGACTGATCACAAGTTTTTGAACTTCACTGGTTCCTTCATAAATCTGGCATACCCGGACATCTCGATAATAGCGCTCGACTGGAAAGTCATTTAAATAACCATAACCACCAAAAACCTGGATTGCCTCAGAGCATATTTTTTCTGCCGTTTCTGAGGCGAAAAGTTTTGCCATTGAAGCTTCTTTTATACAAGGTTTGCCCGCATCCTTTAAACGAGCAGCGCGATGTACCAATAGTCGGGCGGCGTCCAGTTTGGTTGCCATGTCCGCTATTTTAAATCCAATCGCTTGATGTTTGTGAATTGGTTTTCCAAAAGACTCTCTTTCTGAAGCATATTGTTTTGCCGCTTCCAATGCGGCTCTGGCTATTCCAACACTTTGAGCTGCAATACCAATTCGCCCGCCTTCTAAACCGTAAAGAGCGATTTTATACCCTTCACCTTCTTTACCCAATAAATTATCTTTTGAAATTTTACAACCTTCAAAAATTATCTGAGCGGTATCTGAAGCGTGTTGGCCCATTTTATGTTCTACGTTTGACACAATATAGCCGGGCGTATTGGTTGGCACGATAAAAGCAGATATGCCTTTTTTACCGGCTTTGGGATCTGTTACAGCAAACACAATGGCAATATCGCCATTTTTTCCTGATGTGATAAATTGTTTGACTCCATTTATGACATATTGGTCGCCTATCAGTTTGGCTTTTGTTCTTAAATCAGAAGCATCGGAACCGGCATGTGGTTCGCTCAAGCAAAAAGCACCTAGGTGTTCACCGGCAGCGAGCGGTTTAAGAAATTTTTCTTTTTGAGCGTCGTTACCAAAATTGACAATTGGCATACATCCAACCGAATTGGTTACACTAATAATCGTTGCGCAAGCAGCATCACCTGCAGCAATTTCCTCAAGCACCAGAGCTGCAGAAAAATAACCTATTTCACTACCATTCCACTTTTCAGGAACTAACATTCCATAAAAGCCTAACTCGCCAAGGCCTTTTAAAGCTTCAGCGGGAAAAGTTTTGTTGCGATCCCAGTCCGCCGAAAAGGGCGCGATTTTCTCCTGCACGTATTGACGGGCAGCATCCTGGATCATCGATTCTTGTTCACTTAAAAACATGATTGTTCTCTACTAAAATTCTAAGACAAGGTCAAAATAGTCTTCACCACGGAGGCACGGAGAAAGAAAAATTATATGCACAAGAACAAATTAGACCAATATGGGCTTCTATTATTCCTGTTTTCGTTTTTCCTCCGTTTCTCCGTGCCTCCGTGGTGAATAGTCTTTTATCTTTTATCTTTTATCTATTATCTTTTCTGATACTCATATCTACTAAACTAATTCAATCGCCATAGCAGTTGCTTCGCCGCCGCCTATGCAAAGCGAAGCAACACCTTTGGTTTTACCATATTTCTTTAGTGCTGCGATTAAGGTCACAACAATACGTGTTCCGCTAGTTCCGATCGGATGACCTAACGCGCAAGCGCCGCCGTGTACGTTGACTTTATTTGCATCTAGTTCTAAATCTTTAATGGCCGCCATGGTAACTACCGCAAACGCTTCATTAATTTCAAAAAGATCGACATCATCCACGCTCCATTCGACTTTTTCTAAAAGTGTTTTCATTGCGGTGACTGGAGCAATCGTGAATTCCGCCGGTTTGCGAGCATGGGTGCTATGACCAATTATTTTCGCTAACGGCGTTAATCCACGTTTTTCGGCTTCAGATTGACGCATTAAAACAACGGCTGCTGCACCGTCTGATATTGAGCTTGCATTGGCTGCCGTGATGGTTCCATCTTTCTTGAAAGCGGGGCGCAATGTGGGAATTTTGTCAGGGCGTGCCTTTAGTGGCTGTTCGTCCTGTTCAACGGTTATGTCACCTTTGCGAGTTTTTATTGTCACCGGAGTGACTTCTGAATCGAACGATCCATCTTCTATCGCCTGTTTGGATTTTGCCAGAGAGCTAATCGCAAATGCATCTTGTTGTTCCCGGGTGAAAGAGTAGCTATCTGCACAATCTTCTGCGAAAACCCCCATGGCTTTACCTTCATAGGCATCTTCTAAGCCATCAAAAGCCATATGATCCAATAATGTTCCATGGCCAAATCGGTAACCACTGCGAGCTTTCGGCAACATATGTGGCGCATTACTCATGCTTTCCATACCGCCAGCGACCATTATTTTATTAGTCCCAGCGATAAGTAGGTCGTTGGCAAACATAATTGATTTCATACCGGAGCCGCAGACCTTATTGATTGTCGTACAGCCCGTCGATAAAGGTAAATCTGCACCTAAAGCTGCCTGACGAGCTGGTGCCTGACCCAGAGCTGCAGGTAACACACACCCCATTATAACTTCTTCTACATCGGTTCCGACAATGCCAGCACGTTCCACAGCTGCTTTTATCGCGGTTGAACCTAGCTCAGTTGTTTTAATTGCTGAAAGGTCGCCCATAAAGCCACCCATTGGAGTTCTTGCCATTCCGACAATGACGATTGGATCTTGTGACATGATTTTTCCTTAGTCTGTTAATCTATAAAACATGAATTTGTTCAAAGAAATCTTAACCTTGATTAGCGGAGAAAACTCCGGTAATTGGTACCAGTATCAGTAATCAGTATAGTGAGCTTTATGCAGTCTCATTAAATAATTCACGACCAATTAGCATCCGTCTAATTTCGGAAGTACCAGCGCCAATTTCGTAAAGTTTGGCGTCTCTTAGTAATCGGCCTGCTGCAAATTCGTTGATATAGCCATTTCCACCTAAACATTGGATGGCTTCTAGCGCCATTTGGGTGGCTTTTTCCGCCGCATAAAGAATTACACCAGCGGCATCTTTGCGAGTCGTTTCGCCGCGGTCACACGCTTGGGCAACATTGTAAACGTAAGACTTAGTCGCATTCATTGTGGTATACATGTCGGCTAGTTTACCTTGCATTAGCTGAAATTCACCAATTGCTTTGCCAAATTGTTTTCTTTCATGGATGTAAGGTAAAACAATATCCATACACGCCTGCATTATTCCGGTAGAACCGCCAGATAATACAACGCGCTCATAATCCAGACCACTCATCAACACGGCGACGCCTCGATTTAATCCACCCAGAATATTTTCTTTTGGTACGATGCAGTCTTCAAAAACCAGTTCACAGGTGTTAGAACCACGCATACCTAACTTGTCGAGCTTTTGCGCCGTGGAAAACCCTGCGAAATTCTTTTCAATAATAAAAGCGGTGATGCCTCTTGATCCTGCATCCTTGTCTGTTTTGGCATAAACAATTAACACATTTGCATCTGGTCCGTTGGTGATCCACATTTTATTGCCGTTAAGCAGATAATGGTCACCTTTATCTTGAGCTTTTAATGACATACTCACCACATCAGAACCGGCACCGGGTTCGCTCATTGCTAATGCGCCAATGTATTCGCCGCTGCAAAGTTTCGGTAGGTATTTTTGCTTTTGCTTTTCAGTTCCGTTTTTTCTCATCTGATTTAAACACAGATTAGAGTGAGCGCCATAGCTTAGGCCGATGCTTGCCGAAGCGCGACTAATTTCTTCCATCGCCACAACATGTTCCAAATAGCCAAGTCCTGATCCGCCATATTGCTCTTCCACTGTCATACCTAACAGGCCTAATTCTCCAAACTTTTTCCAAAGGTGGTTGGGGAATTCATTGTCGCGATCAACTTGCTCGGCAATTGGAGCGATTTCTTTTGCTGCAAACGCGCTAACTGTATCGCGGATCATATCCGTAGTTTCGCCAAGGTTGAAATTTAAACCTCTAGTCATAATTGCCTCTTTACTTAATTAATCGGTTTTCCAGTTGGCTAAGTTCTAGCAACATGGTTTCTATGTCTTTTTGTTGTTGATTCAGAGCCTTACGCCGTTGTTCTATTTTCGCTAGCAGCAGTTCTGTTTGTCTTTGTTCGCCGCTAGGGGAGTCGTACATGGTAATTATTTCTCGAATTTCGGCCAGTGAAAAGCCAATCCTTTTACCGCGCAAAATCAGTTGTAATCTGACACGATCACCTTTGGTGTAAATTCGCTGTGATCCAGCCCGTTTAGGCGCTATAAGTGATTCTTGTTCATAGTGACGGATCGAACGGGGCGTTATTTCAAACTCTTTAGAAAGTTCGCTAATTGAATAGGTTTTTTGGTTTGTTTCATTCATTCGCGCATTATAGATTACCTTTACGTTAACGTAAATTGAAGTTTTTGTGGTTAGACCACAGCTAAGCAGGTTTTTAGGATAATGGTTTAACCGAAGCAAGAATCTATCTATAATAACCGTTATACACAAAAATTAGATAAAACTAATGTAAGCCAACCTTCTTTAGGTAAAATCGGAGAACATCCATGCGAATTATCCTTCTAGGCGCACCAGGCGCTGGCAAAGGCACACAAGCTCAATTTTTGACTAGTCGATATGATATCCCACAAATCTCAACCGGTGATATGCTTCGTGCGGCGGTAAAAGCCGGTACGCCGCTAGGCCTGGAAGCAAAAAAAGTGATGGATGCCGGTGGTTTGGTATCAGACGAAATCATTATCGGACTGGTTAAAGAGCGTGTTGCCCAGTCAGATTGTGGCAACGGTTATCTATTAGACGGTTTTCCAAGAACGATACCTCAAGCTGATGCTATGAAAGAAAATAATATTGATGTTGATTTTGTGGTAGAAATCGATGTTGATGATAATGAGATTGTTCAACGTATGGCGGGGCGTCGCATGCATATGGCGTCGGGTCGTACTTATCATATTCAATATAATCCTCCAAAAACGGAAGGTAAGGACGATCAAACCGGCGAAGATTTAGTTCAGCGTGATGATGACAAGGAAGAAACAGTCAAACAACGATTAGGTGTTTATCACTCTCAGACTAAACCTTTGGTTGAGTATTATTCTAGTTGGGCAGATTCAAATGAAGACAAAGCGCCGTCTTATGTCAAGGTCGCGGGAGTCGGTAGTTTAGAAGATATTAGAGATAGTATTTTTGTTGCTTTAAACTAATTAGAAAGTAGCTTTATCGGTAGGAGCGTCCGTCTCGGCGCGAAGCGGTGTATGGGCTTGGCTTGGTGTTTAGTACCAAACAGATAGTTCAATATTTAACCTTTTTCGCGGCACAGAGGCGCGCTCCTACCTATCCAGACAATTTATTAAACCTAGCCAAACAATATCTTCTTCACCTCATCAAAATGAGTTACAAACTGTACCTTAAGCCCTTTAACAACATGGTCTGGTAGTTTTTCATAGTTCCCTTTAACCGATTCAGGCAAAATTAAATTATTGATCCCCTCTCGTTTTGCAGCGATAACCTTTTCGCGAATTCCGCCAACCGCCAACACTGAACCAGTCAGTGTCATTTCACCAGTCATGGCATATTTGGCTTTGATTTTCTTATTCAGTATCAATGAAAGTAGGGCGCTTGCCATGGTGATCCCCGCACTGGGCCCATCTTTTGGTGTTGCACCTTCAGGGACGTGTAGGTGAATACTTGATTTATCCAGACAATCGTCTTTAGCGCCGTATTTGACCAGGTTAGCAGCAATATAACTATAAGCAATTTGAGCAGATTCCTTCATTACATTTCCCAACTGACCAGTTAATTTAAACCCTCTGGCGCTGTCGTGAATTTTGGCCGCTTCAATATTAAGCGTGACACCGCCGAGTGATGTCCATGCCAGGCCCTTGGAGATACCAATACCGATCAAATGTGATTCTTTGGAAAAATGAGGCATTCCGAGGTATTGTGATAAATTAGCTTTGTTTACTCGGACGTTTTTGTTTTTATTATTGATCAGACTGACGGCTGATTTGCGAATGATTTTGGCCAGCAATTTGTCTAATTGCCGCACCCCAGCTTCTCTGGCATAACCATCGATGATCGCTCTAAGCGCAGAATCCGCCAAATGAAGCCTTGATTTGGCGATACCTGCTTTATTCAGTAATTTTGGCCACAAGTGATCCTTAGCAATCTGTAATTTTTCTTCGGCAATGTAGCCAGAAAGTCGAATAGTTTCCATCCGATCTAATAAGGGTCTTGGAATAGTGTCCATCTGGTTTGCAGTACAAATAAACAGCACTTTGGACAAATCAAATCGAACATCGAGATAGTGATCCAGAAATTGATTATTTTGCTCAGGATCTAATACCTCAAGTAATGCTGAGGAAGGATCGCCCTGATAACTAGAACCAACTTTATCAATTTCGTCCAGCATAATGACCGGATTTGAGGTACCTGTTTCGGTAAATGCCTGGATGATTTTGCCAGGCATTGCGCCGATATAGGTTTTTCGATGGCCTTTAATCTCAGCTTCATCCCGCATACCGCCTAATGAAAAACGATAAAACTTGCGTTTCAATGCCGCAGCAATTGAACGTCCGATAGAGGTTTTGCCGACTCCCGGAGGTCCAATTAACAGAATAATTGAGCCCGAAATCTCCCCTTTAAGTACCCCAAGTGCCATAAATTCGATTATACGGTTTTTAACGTCGTTTAAAGCAGAATGCTCTTTGTCGAGTGATTTCTTTGCTGAGCGCAAGCTCATATTGTCTTTACTATAAATTCCCCAAGGCAACCTTGAGAAAACATCCAGATAATTTCGCGTGACAGCATATTCTGGCGAGCCAGATTCTAATACCGATAATTTGTCCAGTTCATCATTAAATTTTGTACTCGCCGCTTCTGAAAGCGATTTATGGTGGACATTTTTTTGAAATCTTTCGATGTCGGCGGTTTTATCATCTTTAGCGATCCCCAGTTCTTTTTGGATCGCTTTTAATTGTTCCTTTAGGAAAAATTGGCGCTGATGTTCAGTTAGGGTATCTTCAACCTGATCCTGTATATCTTTTTGTATTTCAGCGACTTCAAGTTCCTTTTTGATCAGAACCAAAACCCGTTCCATGCGTTTTTTCAAGTGTACGGTTTCTAATACCACTTGAAGATCCTGGCGGGTGGCAGTGGTAACGCTGGCGGCAAAATCGGCTAATTGCGAAGGTTCATTGGGATTAAAGCGATTTAAGAAGAACTTTAGCTCTTCGCTGTATAATGGATTTAAAGGCATTAATTCCTTTAAGGTATTGATGATTGCCATCGCATACGCTTTGATTTCATCAGATTCTTTATATTTTGGTTCGTTTGGATATTCCACTTCAACCAAATAGGGCGCCTCTTTGCTGATCCATTTTTTAATCCGAAACCTTTGTACACCTTCGGCGATAAATTGCACTTTACCCGAGGTTAGCACCGGGTGATGGATTTTAACCAGAGTGCCCACTTTATAGAATTCTTCAGGCTTTGAATCTTCTGGTTTGCTGTTTCTGACTAATACCAGACCGGTAACGTTTTTGTGCTCTTCACTGATATACTCGATGGTTTCTTGCCACTCTTCCTGATTCATCAGAATAGGTAGGGTTTGTGGCGGGAAAAAGGGTCTCTCACTGATAGGAAGCAGGCAGACTTGTTTCGGCAGGTAGGTGGTTTTACTTATTTTTTTGTTTATTTTACTAATTTTGTCTTTCATTTATACGATTCCTTTACCAAAAACATAAAACGACTGATTAGTGTTAAACTTGAGATCCGCGGATTGATGATGTCTAAACATGGGTTAGACCAAGATTAATCAGTTAAAAGCTGATAATAAAAAAAGTATAGCAGCTATTTTTGAATTATTATTGTGATTGCTAAATTTGCTGGAGCAACGGCCGATAACATACGTGTAAAGATGTTTTTTATCAATAAGTTAGATTGAATACTTAAGGTTGTTTAGGATGAATATTGGAGAAATTAGTAAACCGACTGTGGACAGGGCACAGATCAAGAAAAAACTTGAGGTAAAATCGAGTGAACCTATTGAGCCTAGTAAAGAGGTAACTGACCTTGTCGAGCTATCGGAAGAATCCAAACATAAATATGAACAGGAATCTGATGGCGAAAAAAGCTATTTGAGTTCATCCTCAAAAGATGAAGAAAAAGAGAAGCTACAAAAAAGACCACCCGCTATAGATATTAAAGTTTAAGTGGCAGGCGTAAATATTGAAGGTGGTTAGGACTAAAGTATTAATCTTTATGAATTAATGGATCTAAGTTATTAATTTGGCACTAATTGATAGTATTCTCGGATTTATTAATGATTAATTTAACTGTATAATTCTGCCCATCTAAACTATCCTAGTTTGTAAACTAACTGTCATAGATTAACGAGCATAAACTTAAGAGCTGATTTTGTTTGTTGTTGAAATTTTATAGCGATCAAGCAAACTCCGCCTCGAACCACTAATTACTGAACCACCCATTACGAGGATCTCTAGCGTGTTACAAGCCTATCGAAATCATGTACAAGAAAGAGCCGATCAAGGAATTGTCCCTAAACCCATTTCAGCTGAGCAAATGGACGATTTAGTTGAGCTTCTTAAAGCCCCTCCCGCAGGCGAAGAAGATTTTATTCTTGATTTAGTCACTAATAGGGTTCCTGCAGGAGTGGACCAGGCTGCCTATATCAAGGCTGGATTTCTAGCGGCAATCGCTAAAGGTGACGCTAATTCGCCGATTATCGATAAGCAACATGCGGTAAAATTATTAGGAACCATGTTAGGTGGTTATAACATCCAGACATTAGTCGGTTTGTTAGATGATGCAGAACTTGGTGAGTTAGCAGGCGAACAACTAAAACATACGTTGTTAATGTTTGATGCCTTTCACGATGTGGCGGATAAGGCCAAATCAGGAAATGCTATTGCCAGCTCTGTGATTCAAAGCTGGGCAGATGCAGAATGGTTTACTAACCGACCCGCCCTGGAAGAAAAAATTACCCTAACTGTCTTTATGGTACCTGGTGAAACTAATACTGATGATTTATCACCAGCGCAAGATGCCTGGTCTCGTCCAGATATTCCTTTACACGCTTTAGCGATGTTGAAAAACCCAAAACCAGGTTTAGAAGGCAATCCTTTAGAAGTAATTGAAACCCTAAAAGAGAAGGGCCATCCGGTCGTTTATGTGGGCGATGTGGTTGGTACTGGCTCATCACGTAAATCAGCGACTAACTCGGTATTGTGGTTAATGGGGGATGATATTCCCAATATTCCTAATAAGAGAGACGGCGGATTTTGTTTGGGTGGAAAAATAGCTCCGATTTTCTTCAATACCATGGAAGATGCTGGCGCATTACCGGTGGAAGTGGATGTTTCCAAAATGGAAATGGGAGATGTGATTGACATCTATCCATATGCCGGAAAAATTGAAAAAGCTGGTGAAATAATTGCCGAGTTTGAATTGAAAACCGATGTGCTTTTAGATGAAGTACAAGCTGGTGGTCGAATTCCGTTAATTATCGGTCGTGGCTTGACCGCTAGAGCTCGAGATTATTTAGGACTGGAAGTCAGTGATTTGTTCCGTCAACCTGATCCGGTTGAAGCATCGGATAAAGGTTTTACCTTGGCTCAAAAAATGGTCGGTAAAGCTTGTGGACTGGAAGGCGTTCGAGCTAACCAATATTGCGAACCTAAAATGACAACCGTCGGTTCACAAGATACCACCGGACCGATGACTCGTGATGAATTAAAAGATTTAGCCTGCCTTGGCTTTTCAGCCGATTTAACCATGCAGTCTTTTTGTCATACGGCGGCTTATCCAAAACCAATTGATATTGATACTCAGCACACGCTACCTGATTTTATCATGACCCGTGGTGGTGTTTCGCTACGTCCAGGTGATGGTATTATTCATAGTTGGTTAAACAGAATGTTATTGCCAGATACGGTTGGAACAGGTGGCGATTCGCATACTCGTTTTCCGATTGGAATTTCTTTTCCAGCGGGTTCTGGTTTAGTCGCTTTTGCAGCGGCAACCGGAGTGATGCCTCTGGATATGCCAGAATCAGTTCTGGTTCGATTTAAAGGCGAAATGCAGCCGGGCGTGACCTTAAGAGATTTAGTTAACGCGATTCCTTACGCTGCAATCCAGGAAGGACTATTGACGGTTGAAAAAGAAGGCAAGAAAAATATCTTCTCTGGCCGAATTTTAGAAATAGAGGGATTGCCCGATCTAAAAGTTGAGCAAGCTTTTGAATTGTCGGATGCAGCAGCAGAGCGAAGCTCCGCAGGTTGTTCAATTAAACTGGACAAAGCGCCTATTATTGAATATTTGAATTCAAATATCACCATGCTTAAATGGATGATAAAAGAAGGTTACGGTGACGCACGTACCATCAGTCGTCGTATAGAAGCCATGCAAAAATGGTTGGCCAATCCTGAATTATTGTCAGCCGATGCTGATGCAGAATATGCTTCAGTCATTGAAATCGATTTAAATGAAATTAAAGAGCCTATTTTGGCATGTCCTAACGACCCCGATGACGTGAAATTATTATCGGATGTGCAGGGCGTTAAAATTGATGAAGTCTTCATTGGAAGTTGTATGACCAATATCGGCCATTATCGCGCGGCAGGAAAGCTACTGGAAAAAACCAGTGCTATCCCAACTCGATTGTGGATTGCGCCACCGACTAAAATGGATGAACATCAATTAATGCAGGAAGGTTATTACAATATTTTTGCATCCGCTGGCGCAAGAACAGAAATGCCAGGATGTTCACTTTGTATGGGTAATCAGGCAAGAGTGGCGGCTAATTCGACAGTCGTTTCAACCTCTACCAGAAATTTCCCGAATCGTTTAGGTGATGGTGCAAACGTCTATTTGGCTTCGGCAGAATTGGCGGCGGTCGCTGCAATTATAGGTAAGTTACCTACCGTTGAAGAATATATGAGTTATGCCGCTGATCTGGATACCATGAGTGATGAAATTTATCGTTACTTGAATTTTCATGAAATTGAAGATTTTAAGAAATCTGCCTCCTTGGTGACAATACCTGTACAAAATAAGGTTTATGTTGGGTAGTCAACTTTCGTTAATGAGCTAAAAGAAAAAAGCGCCTGTCAGGCGCTTTTTTTGTGTATTTCTAATTATTCGACATAATATAATCGAGAAAAATATGACTAGTAAAAAAACTCTTTCTCAATGGCTCAAAATGATCGAATCCTTTCACCCCGACGATATCGAATTAGGTCTGGAACGCATTACACAAATTGCCGTTAAACTCGATTTAACCAATCAAACAGCCAAAGTTATTATCGTCGGCGGGACAAACGGTAAAGGAAGCTGTGTAGCGACTTTAGAATCCTTGGCGTTAGAATCTAAACTTAGAATAGGTTGTTATACTTCGCCTCACTTGTTAAATTTTAATGAACGGATCAGATTGAACGGAAAAGATGTTTCGGACAAAACCTTACAGCACGCATTTGAAATAGTTGACCAAGCTAGAGAAGAGCTAGCATTAACCTTTTTTGAATTTACCACCTTGGTTGCTCTACTTATCTTCAAACAAGCTTCGCTGGATTTAGTGGTATTAGAAGTCGGTCTAGGAGGGCGATTAGATGCAGTTAATATCGTCGAGCCAGATGCAACCATCATCACAACCATTGATTTTGATCATCAATCCTGGTTGGGAAACAGTTTAGAAAATATTGCTTTCGAAAAGTCGGGGATTTGTAGAAAAGGAATTGATAATTTTGTGGGCGATCAAAAAAGTTTTGATCTAATCTTGAACGCTCGACCTGAATATCGATCCGAACTGACCTTGGTTGAAGGCAACGATTTGAAGGGGGGTGGTCACTCTAAAATTTTCGATTTGATTGCTGACGATTCGATCAATCCCTACCGATTATTAAAGCAAAATTTGATGTTAGCAATTCGGGCTTTTCAAGCGTTATTTTTGGATGAGTATTCTACTCTCGATTTAGGGAAAGTAATTAGTCATATTAAAATCAAAGGTCGATTCCAAAAAATTTCAGATAGTCCTCTGGTGATCCTTGATGTTGGGCATAATGTGCAGGCTGCTAAGAACCTTGTTATTCAGATTAAAAAACTCGAAAAAAATCAGACTGGAAAACGAATTGCTATTTGTGGATTAATGGCTGATAAAGCTATAGGCAATTTTTTAATGATAGTGGATGAGGTGATTGATGAATGGCATTTTGTTGATTTGCCAATTGGGAGAGCAGCTACAGGAAAGAAAATCCATAAAATATATCAACAAGAAAATGGAGTAACGCATACTTACTGCGCTAAAAGTGTGAAGCAAGCATATAACAAAATAAAAGAAAAAGTATCAGAAGACGATCAGGTTTTTGTTTTAGGTTCATTCATAACCGTTGCTGAGCTGTTAAAATGCCAATAATAAACCTAATTCCCAATTTTTTTCTTAAACTCGCATAAATCTTCAATAATACAAGAACCACATCGCGGCGTCCGTGCAACACAAGTATATCGGCCATGTAATATTAGCCAATGATGGGCATCCATCATAAATTCATCTGGGATAAATTTGACTAAGCGTTTTTCAACTTCCACCACATCTTTTCCTTTGGCAATCCCTGTTCGATTGGAAACCCGGAAAATATGGGTGTCTACGGCCATGGTTGGCTGACCAAAAGCAGTATTTAAAACAACGTTAGCGGTTTTTCTACCCACACCGGGCAATGCTTCTAGCGCTTCTCTTGTTTCTGGTACAACTGAATCATGTTCATCGACTAAAATCTTACACGTTTTATTTACGTTATTCGCTTTGGAATTAAACAGACCGATGGTTTTGATGTACTCCTTTAAACCGTCAACACCGAGGTCATAAATCTTCTTTGGAGTATTCGCAACCGGATAGAGTTTTCTAGTCGCTTTATTAACCCCAACATCTGTCGCTTGAGCTGATAGAATCACTGAAATCAAAAGTTCAAAAGGGGAGGTGTATTCCAATTCAGTCTTTGGGTCAGGATTGTGTTCACGAAGTTTTTCGAATATTTTTTTTCTTTTTTCCTTATTCATAAAATAACTCTACTAACTGAAAAATTGTTTAAAACTGGCTGCAACTAGTTCGACGTCTTGCCGGGAAACATCCAGATGAGTCACCAGTCGGGTGTTTTTTCCAATGCTGGCTCTTATACCTTTGATGCGAAGAAATTCAGATAGACCTTCTACTTTATTTTCTTCTATAGCTAGCATGATAATATTGGTTTGTACGGGGGCGACGATAATACCTTTTATTTCGGCTAAACTTGTGGCTAGGTATTCTGCGTTTTCATGGTCTTCGTTTAATCGTTCAAAATTATTTTGAATCGCATAGATTCCAGCCGCAGCTAAAATACCTGCTTGGCGCATTCCGCCCCCTAACATTTTTCGCCAATGTTTGGCTTCTTCTATAAACTCATTATCTGAGCAGATCAATGAACCAATCGGCGCCCCCAATCCTTTTGATAAACAAATGGATACAGAGTCAAACCCTTTGGTCAGCGATGAAATTGAGCACTGTTGTTTTACGGCGGCGTTAGCGATCCGAGCGCCGTCTAAATGGTTTTTCAAATCCTTTTGTTTGCAGAATCTAATTGCTTGTTCAACATAGGATTGAGGTAGTACTTTTCCGCCCGTAGTATTTTCAAGCGCCAGCAATTTCGTTCTGGCAAAATGTACATCTTTGGCCTTGATGACACTAGCGACCTTGGTCAAATCCAAAGTACCATCATGGTTAAACTCAATGGGTTGAGGTTGAATACTACCTAAAACCGCCGCGCCGCCACCTTCGTATTTGTAGGTATGAGCGTCCTGACCGACTATATATTCTTCGCCTCGCTGGCAATGGGTTAACAGGCCAATAAGGTTGCTTTGTACGCCTGAGCTTACAAAAAGGGCAGCTTTTTGGCCAGTTAATTCTGCCACTAAATCCTGAAGTCGATTTACCGTAGGATCTTCTCCATAGACATCATCACCCACTTTGGCTGACATCATCGCTTTACGCATGGCATCGCTCGGCTGGGTCACGGTATCGCTTCGTAAGTCGATCCATTGGTCAGTTTTCATTCAATTGTCCTCGCCAAAGTTATTTGTCGATATAATATGCTAGATACCATTTGTTAGCCAATAGATAAATTGATAGCATAGTGTTTTTTAAAAATCCGACTAAAATTAATGAAATCAATTTTTAGAATTATTTCTAGCCAGCAATGGGATGAGGCTAAAATTACCGGTTTGGTGCCGCGATGCAGCGCTGATATTGAGCATGACTGCGTGCATGTGAATGAATTTGCTGACTTGGCGGCGGTCTGCAGTCGATTTTTTAAGCCTGCAGAAATTCCTGTCGCGCTCGAATTCGCACCGGATGCTTATTCTAATGAGCTTAAATGGCTGGAACCCACCGCAGAAAGACCTTGGCGAGATGGGCGTCTTTCCATTGATAATTTGCACGCTGACTTTGTTTTAAATGTATATAGTTTTGAGCCTGAACAGACTGCCGATGGTATTGTTTACAGATTGCTAGGGGAGTAAAGAATGACGATAAGTATTAATAGTAAATTCGAAAGCGGTAACATTCGTTGTATCGAGTGCGAAAAGGCCGATGATATTCAACTCGAGATCGTTAAAGATCATCAGAGTGACTTCTACCAATGGTTCTATTTCCGAGCTACTGGTGTTTTGGGGCATGACTGTCAATTCAAAATTACCAACGCAGCGGGTGCCGCTTATGTTGATGGCTGGGATGGATATCAGGCAGTTGCATCTTACGATCGAATGTTTTGGTTTCGAGTGCCAACGGAATATGTTGATGGTATATTGACGATTAAACATCAACCTGAACAACAGGCAGTCTATTACGCTTATTTTGCCCCTTATACCATGCAAAGGCATGCAGATTTTATCGCTGATTTACTGGACCATCCTTTGGTCAATTTAAATGTTTTAGGTCAGAGTTTAGATGGTCAGGACATCGACCAACTAATCATCGGAGAGCCTGGCGAAGGAAAGAAAAAGCTGTGGGTCCATGGTAGGCAGCATCCCGGTGAAACTCAAGCCTCTTGGTGGGCAGAAGGATTTATTGCTCGCCTTTTAGATGATACCGATGCCGTTGCACAGGCTTTGCTTAAAAAAGCTGTTTTTTATGTTACCCCCAATATGAATCCAGATGGTAGTCGAAGAGGACATTTGCGAACCAACGCGGTTGGCGCAAACCTTAATCGCGAATGGTTAGAACCTAGCATGGAGCGAAGTCCAGAAGTTTACCTGGTTGTTCAAATGATGAAAAAAACAGGCGTGGATTTTTGCCTGGATGTGCATGGTGATGAGGGCCTACCTTATAATTTTATAGCCGGTGCTGAAGGGATCAAAAGTTGGAATGAGCGGCTGGCTAATCTTCAATCGAATTTTACGCAACGATTAAAGTTAATCAATCCTGATTTTCAAACTAAATTTGGTTATGACGTAGAGGCACCGAATACCGCCAATATGACTGTTTGTACAAATTATATTGCGGAAGAATTTAATTGTTTGTCGATGACCCTGGAAATGCCCTTCAAAGATACCGTTGAAACGCCGCACAAAGAGCAAGGCTGGTCTCCAGAGCGATGCCAAAATTTAGGCGCTTCTTGTTTAGATGCAATCGTTGCGGTGATTGACGACTTGTAAGCAAAGTTTAGTACTCAAACACAGGGGTTTTGAATTTCTCGTTCCCATGCTCCTACGTGGGAGTGCATACCGAACCAATATCCGTATAGGTTCCCACGCAGGAGCATGGGAACCAGAGTTCCTGGCGACAGTCTCTAAAGCACCTGATTAAATGCTTCTTCCACAGATTCACCATCAATCAGTCTTGCAATGATTTTATCTCGCTTGTCACCCATATTCACCTTGGCAAATTTTTCTCTATTGGCAAAATAATATTGTGACATTAACTTTGTAGCAGCATTTTTATTAACCTTGGCCGATTTCTTTTTCTCGATGGTCATCTTTTTAGGTTGGCTGACTTTCTTTATGACTGGTTTTGTTGTTGGTTCTGGGGAGTAGGAGGGCGCGTTCATATTAGCACTACTTGAATCAATTGACTCTTCGGATGGGCGATCGCTTGCGGCCCTATCAACTGTATCTGAGAGCAAATGATCTTCGCTTGGTTGACAGATAAAACGTTCAAACAACGCCATGCGCGCTCTAAAAATTGGGGCTTGATTATTTTCTTCTGGTTGCTCGCTGGTAAACCATGGCGCCTTTTGAAGTGGAACAATAATATCATCCCAATATCGTTGAAAATCCTGCTTTTTTAGAATCTTAACTTCAAAGGCATGGCAAACAAATTCCACACTTTCTGCGCTTATTGCAACAAACTGGTCCGGTCTTTTCATACTCAACAAACGTGTTGCAGGAAATAAATGAGTTTGTTTGAAACCGTTATCAGCAAACAGCGACTGGTAAGCGTCAATAAATTGAGTGAAATGCCATCCATCAATTCGGCCATAGGCGGGTATAATCTTTACCAGTTTGGCTAGACCTTGCGGATCGCTTTTTAGCACCTTTTTAAAAGAGGCGAATCCTTGCATACTGCCAAGTAGTTGAGGGTTAAGACTAAATTGCTTAGCGGTTTGACTATCTTCAATGCCGCCAATTAAATATCGTTCCGCCAGGCTACTATCTGTAAGATCATTTGCTTCTTCAGCGCTGGATTGGTTCATTAACTGATCAGCAATATTTAAGAGCTTCAAGCTAGGGGCAAGACCAAAGGATGGTGGTAAGCGACTTAATAGTTGGTAATAGTCCAGCCAGCTCGAATTAATCGCTGTCTGTATTAGGGAAATTCTTGATTCATCGGTTAAAGGAGTATCTGCTGCGGTCGTATGGGTCATTTTTTACAATTTCCTGACACCTGTTTTTTAATTGGATGTCTAATATTATTTTGGTCCTTAAGCGGTCGCTAATTTAATGGCTTAAAGGAGTGGGGGGGGGGCAGTAATTTGTGAAATTAGTTGAAAAAATATTTGTGATCTTGGAGGCAGCTAGTAACAATTTTTTCGAGTATTATTGTTACTAGCTGTTAGATAGGCATCCAAATGCTAGATTAGTCTAAAACTCGGCACTATTAGGCACTCTTGGGAAAGGGATCACATCACGGATATTCTGCATACCGGTTGCATATAAAACCGCCCGTTCAAATCCGAGACCAAATCCAGAATGAGGTACGGTGCCAAATTTTCTCAGATCCCGATACCACCAGTAGTCTTCTTTATTTAACTCCATTTGTTCCAGACGAGCATCAAATACATCCAGTCTTTCCTCACGCTGACTACCACCAACCAATTCGCCAATACCGGGAGCTAATATGTCCATTGCCGCAACGGTTTTTTCATCATCATTCATGCGCATATAGAAGGCTTTAATGTCCTTAGGATAATTCATTAAAATAATTGGTCGGCCTACTTTTTCTTCCGCCAAATACCTTTCATGTTCCGATTGAAGATCGGTTCCCCAGGTGACAGGGAACTCAAATTTCTTGCCACAGTTTTCCAGTATTTTAACGGCTTCGGTGTATTCCATTCGTTCGAAATCATTGTTGACTACACTTTCTAAACGCTCAATGACGGTTTTATCAACCCTTTGATTGAAAAAGGCGATATCGTCGCCGCGCTCATCGAGTACTGCTTTAAAAATATACTTCATCATGGCTTCGGCAACATCCGCATTATCATGCAAATCAGCAAAAGCGATTTCTGGTTCTACCATCCAAAACTCTGCTAGATGTCGGGTGGTATTCGAATTTTCGGCTCGAAAAGTCGGTCCAAAGGTGTAGACTTTAGACATGGCGAGGCAATATGCCTCAACATTGAGTTGCCCTGAAACGGTCAAAAAGGATTCTTTTCCAAAAAAGTCTTTTGAATAGTCGACTTGGCCGTTATCTAGCAACGGTAGATTATTTTGATCTAAGGTACTTACGCGAAACATTTCTCCAGCGCCTTCACAATCACTGGCAGTGATGATTGGGGTGTGGATCCAGTTAAATCCTTCACCGTGCAAAAAACGATGGGTTGCTTGAGCGAGGCAGTTTCTAACACGCGTGACTGCGCCGATGGCATTTGTTCTTGGCCGTAAATGGGCGACCGTACGCAAATATTCCATTGTATGGGGTTTTGGCTGAATGGGATAACTCGCTGGATCATCAACCAACCCTAGCACTTCAATCGTCGATGCCTGTATTTCAAAAGATTGTCCCTTGCCTTGAGATTTCACTAATTCACCGGTCACCACGAGGGAAGCACCAGTGGTGGCTGATAGGATTTCTGAGGCATAATTATCAAGCTCCCCAGGAGCAATTATCTGGATCGGATTAAAACAGGAACCGTCATGCAAATTAATAAACGAAAATCCTGCTTTCGAATCTTTTCTGGTTCTTACCCAACCTTTTACCGTTACCTGACTACCTTCGGACGTTTCTCCATCCAGCAATGCCGATATTGACCAATGTTTACTCATTGTTTACCTCAAAATTAATCAGTGTCAAAATTTTAGAAGAATTCTAACCTCGAACCGTCTGTACTTCCAGCCTATTTAATTGGCTAATAGAATAAAAGGCGATATAGCGCCCATATTGTTGATTATTACTTTGATATTACTAATAGATAAGGCAATATGCCATTTGCAATTTATCATAAGAGCCCGTTAAAAATGATTCGACTAACCGACGAATATTCCTTACTTTGCAAACAACTTACCGCATTATTGGAAGGCGATTCTAATCCAATTACGAACCTTAGTCAGTTTTCAGCACTGATATTCAACAATTTGGAAAAAGTTAACTGGGCGGGGTTTTACTTAAGCGCATCTGATTCTCTGCTTCAATTGGGTCCATTCCAAGGGCAAGTTGCTTGTACCAAAATTCCTTTTGGAAGAGGGGTATGTGGGACGGCTGCAAAACTAAAACAAACTCAACTGGTTGCCGATGTCGATCAATTTGAAGGGCATATCGCATGTGATTCACGTTCTCGTTCAGAAGTTGTTGTCCCTATCATTGTGGGTGGGCAATTAATTGGCGTATTCGATTTGGATAGCCCGGAACTCAATCGTTTTGATGAAAACGATCAATATGGTATTGAAAACCTGATTCAAATATTGATCGAACTCAGTGATTTTAATAAAGCGTTGTTTTTTAACCAATAAAAACTGAATTTTTGTTGGTTGTTCTGGTAAATTAGGATGAATTTAAAGTTTACTATCGGTACAATGGCCACATAGTGTTATCTTTAAATCAGGCTATTGCCTGATATTATTTTAATAGAGAAAAAACAGTTGTTAAGAGCAAGGAAACATAATGTACGAGTCCTATTATAAGTTTTCCGGTAAGCCATTTCAGCTTGCACCCGATCCCTTCTTTTTCTTTGGTAGTAGTACCCATAAACGAGCTTTGGCTTATTTAAAATACGGTCTTTCTCAAGGCGAAGGTTTTATCGTTGTTACTGGCGATGTAGGTACTGGAAAGAGCACCTTAGTGAGAACACTTTTTGCCTCTCTCGAAGGTAAAAAGGATGTAGTGGCAGCCGAGTTGATCAACACCCAACTTGATTCAACTGATATTCTGAGAATGGTCGCTGCGGCATTTGGTCTCGCCCACAAAGATAATAAAAAAGCTTCGCTATTGAAAAATCTGGAAAACTTTTTTAAGTCCAGAAATCGAGACGGGAAGCGTTGTATGTTGGTAGTGGACGAGGCGCAAAATTTACCATTTGAAACCATTGAAGAATTAAGAATGCTTTCAAATATCGTTGATAATGGTAAGACTTTGCTGCAAATTTTTCTATTAGGACAGACCGAATTCAGGGAGAATTTAAGAGCGCCGATACTTGATCAAGTTCGTCAACGAGTAACGGCTTCCTATCACTTGTCGCACCTGGATGGTGAAGAAACTCAAGCCTATATTGAGCATCGTTTAGGAAAGGTTGATTGGGACAAAAATCCGGCTTTTACAGCTGAAGCTTTCCAGCTTATTTTTGATTTTAGTGAAGGTGTCCCTAGAGTCATTAATACAACTTGTGATCGGTTATTGCTCTATGGGTTCCTTGAAGAAAAAACCAGAATTGATGGCGAAATTGTTAAGCTGGTAACAGAAGAAATTAATGCGGAAAATTATGCTGGTAAAGACTCTGCATCAACAAAAGAAAGAACCTTAAAAGCTGATTCCACTTTGCCAGCAAACGCTACGCCGATGGATGTAAGAGTACATCAACTTGAAAGAGAGATGGATCACCTTAAAAAACAATTTAGAAAAGAACGTGAGTTTATGCGTAAAATTGTACAGATTTCGCTTAATTTTGACGACGAATAGAATTATATTTTAAATTTTAGGACAAAAAAGGGTGCATTTTATAGCACCCTTTTTTATTATTTTCTCGTAACTCGTAACTCGTAACTCGTAACTCGTAACTCGTAACTCGTAACTACCGCTTATCAATACCTACAACATCTCTTTGTACTTCACCGGTATAGAGTTGACGGGGACGGCCAATTTTTTGAGTCGGCTCAGCGATCATTTCGGTCCAATGAGATACCCATCCGACAGTTCTTGCCAGCGCAAATATTACTGTAAACATATTCATTGGGATTCCGATAGCACTTAAAATGATTCCAGAATAAAAATCGACGTTAGGATAAAGCTTCTTTTCGACAAAATAGGGGTCTTCTAAAGCGATCCGTTCAAGTTCCATTGCTACTTTTAAGATCGGATCGTCTGTCTTGCCGGTTGCTTTTAATACTTCATGGGCGCTATCGCGCATAACTTTGGCTCTTGGATCAAAATTTTTGTAAACTCGATGACCAAAACCCATCAATCTGAAAGGGTCATTTTTATCTTTTGCTTTAGCGATGTATTCAGGGATGCGGCTGACATCGCCTATTTCATTTAACATTCTCAGGCAAGCTTCGTTTGCACCGCCGTGAGCTGGTCCCCATAAAGAGGCAATACCCGATGATATACAGGCGAAAGGATTGGCTCCAGAAGAACCGGCTAATCGAACCGTTGAAGTCGAGCAGTTTTGCTCATGATCAGCATGTAATGTAAATATCTTATCCATTGCCTTAACTAGTATTGGATCAGGCTTTTCATCGTGCGATGGCATTGAAAACATTTGATTAAGAAAGTTTTCTGCATAACTCATTTCATTGCGAGGATAAACAAAAGGTTTTCCAATGGTGTAGCGATAACACATGGCTGCTATGGTCGGCACTTTAGCCAGCAACCGGAACGCGCTCTTGACTCGATGTGACTCATTGTTAATGTCGAGAGAGTCATGATAAAACGCAGATAGAGCGCCAACTACACCGACCATGATTGCCATTGGGTGGGCGTCTCTACGGAAGCCATTAAAAAAATGAGTGAGTTGTTCATTTAACATGGTGTGGTTGTTAATTCTGTCTAAAAAGGCTCGTTTCTCATCGACATTGGGCAGTTCGCCGTTTAATAATAAATAGCAGACTTCCATAAAATCGCAATCTTCGGCCAATTGATCAATCGGATAACCACGGTATAGCAGTATGCCTTTGCTTCCATCAATATAGGTGATCTTTGATTCGCATGAGGCGGTAGACATAAAACCAGGATCGTAAGTAAAAAGGCCTTTCTTTACTAAACCGGCGACATTGATGACATCGTTGCCCAATGTGGGTGAATACATCTCTATTTCGAGTGTTTCACCGGTCGGTAGTATAAGTTTGGCGGTTTTTTCCGTCATGTTGTTTGCTCCTGGATAATTTGATGATAACTGGTTCTATTTGCCAGTGATTTTGCTAATTTGATATCTATATAGCGCGATACTATAGAAGCTACAGAAAATTTGTCAATTATATTAAAATGGTTTTTTACTCAAAACGCTCTTAAATCAAACAATGTTGATCACAATCAGTGAAATTCAAGAATACATTTGTATTCAGTAGTTTAGGCTTATATAATTGCGCCAGATTTTAGCGGGAAAGATAAATCGTATTTTGCCCGAGCTTATAAAGATAAGATCTATAATTAACTATAAAAAAGTTTAGCAGAATATAGAAACTTTGCCTAAAATAATAGTTTATATACGCTATATCACAAACATCGAGAAGAATTGATACCGTGAAAAAAAATAGACCTGGTAACGTCAGCCTGGCCACAATGCTGACTCTAAAGTGGCCAATCACCTCATTGTCTTCCATATTACACCGTGTTAGCGGTGTTTTACTATTTTTGGCAGTCCCTTTTTGCCTTTGGATCCTTGAGAAAAGCCTATCGTCGCAAGCCGAATTTAATCAAGTTTTAATCTTGCTACAAGGTGGCTTCGCCCGATTTGTATTGTGGGCAATCCTCTCAATGCTGGCGTACCATATTGTCGCCGGGATCAGGCATCTATTTATGGATGCTGGAATTGGTGAGTCGCTCGAAGGCGGTATTATTGGTTCAAAGCTGGTTATTTTTCTCGGCATCGTAATAGCGGTCGGATTAGGAGTATGGATATGGTAAATTCTGTTACTAGCCTAGGCCGTAGCGGCCTTCATGACTGGATGATTCAGCGGGTTACGGCCGTTATTCTGGCTGCCTATGTTATTTATCTAAGTGCATTTATATTTTCGACATCTCAAATTCAATTTTCAGTTTGGCAGTCTCTTTTTGCTCAGACTAGTTTCAAAATATTTTCATTCCTGGCGATTGCTTCTTTGTGTTTTCACGCCTGGATCGGGTTATGGATCATTTCAACTGATTATTTGAAGCCCATGGCTATTCGTATGATTTTTCAAGTATTAGTTATCATTTTTTGTTTTGCGTTTCTCCTTTGGGGCGCGCAAATTTTGTGGAGTTTATAAATGACTGCCTCAGCAATTCCAGTTTTAACCTTTGATGCGGTCATCGTTGGCGGCGGCGGCGCGGGAATGCGCGCCTCATTGCAGTTGGCTAAGTCAGGTCAAAAAGTCGCACTCATATCTAAAGTGTTTCCAACTCGTTCACATACGGTTTCTGCACAAGGCGGCATAACCGTTGCTTTGGGTAATGGCCACGAAGATGATTGGCGTTGGCATATGTATGATACGGTTAAAGGTTCAGATTACATTGGCGACCAGGACGCTATCGAGTATATGTGTCAAGAGGGACCTGATGCGGTGATTGAGCTCGATCACATGGGCCTGCCTTTTTCTCGATTGGACAATGGCAAAATCTATCAACGACCTTTTGGTGGGCAATCCTTAAATTTTGGTGGTGAACAAGCCGCACGTACGGCTGCTGCTGCGGATCGAACCGGGCATGCCTTATTACATACCTTATATCAGCAAAATCTTGCCGCCAAAACAAACTTTTTTAATGAGTGGTATGCCATTGATTTAGTCATGAATGATGAAGGTCAATGTTGTGGTGTCATTGCAATGTCGATTGAGACTGGCGAAGTGGTCCAGTTTAAATCGAAAGCGACTGTGTTTGCGACAGGTGGTGCGGGCAGGATTTACCAATCCACAACCAATGCTTTGATCAATACCGGCGATGGAGTTGGTATGGCACTTAGAGCGGGTATTCCGGTACAAGATATTGAAATGTGGCAATTTCATCCAACCGGTATTGCCGGCGCTGGTGTTTTGGTGACCGAAGGTTGTCGTGGAGAAGGTGGTTATTTAATCAATAAGGACGGTGAACGTTTTATGGAACGTTATGCGCCTAACGCCAAAGATTTGGCGAGTAGAGATGTTGTGGCTCGTTCAATGACTAAAGAAATCCTTGAAGGACGTGGATGTGGACCAAATGGTGACCATGTTATGCTTAAACTGGATCATCTTGGTGAAAAAACACTCAATAAAAGACTGCCGGGTGTTTGTGAGTTATCAAAAACTTTTGCTCACGTTGACCCCGTTGAGGCGCCAATACCAGTCGTTCCGACCTGTCATTATATGATGGGCGGTATTCCAACCAACAAATTCGGACAGGTAATCGGTAAAAAATCTGGTACAGAAGAGCAGATTGTTGATGGTTTATATGCCGTCGGAGAAGTCGCATGTGTCTCGGTACACGGCGCTAATCGATTAGGTGGCAACTCGCTACTCGATCTCGTCGTTTTTGGTCGTGCAGCAGGAATGCATCTTGAGGATTCGTTGGCTGGCGGATTGCCACAAAACGAATATACTGATGAGAACCTTAAAACATCTCTCGCTCGTGTTAATCGATGGGAAGCCTCCGAGTCGGGTGAAGATCCTGTGGCCATTCGGCAGCAAATGCAACAGATTATGCAAAACCATTTTGGTGTTTTTCGAGCTGGAGACTCAATGGTTAAGGGTATGGCTGAGTTAGAATCAGTGGCTGAGAAATTAAAATCAGCAGCACTACCAGACAAGTCTAAGGCGTTTAATACCATGCGCATTGAATGTCTTGAACTAGAAAATTTAATGGCAATCGCCAGAGCAACAGCAAAAGCGGCAAACTTCCGTGAAGAGAGCCGAGGCGCACATAGCCGGGAGGATTTTCCTGAACGTGATGATGAAAACTGGTTAACTCATAGTTTGTATTATCCGGAAACTCATGAGATGGATAGAAGACCTGTCAACATGTCTCCGTTGACTGTTGAAGCGTTTCCACCTAAGCCTAGGACTTATTAATATGAAATTTTCTATTTATCGATACGATCCTGATACGGACAATAAGCCTTATATGAAGGATTATGAGCTGGAAATAGAAGCCGGTTCAGATATGATGTTATTGGATGCTTTGATCCTTTTAAAAGAACAAGATCCCACTATTGGTTTCAGACGCTCTTGTCGTGAAGGGGTTTGCGGTTCCGATGGTGTTAATGTCAATGGTAAAAACGCATTAGCCTGTATAACGGCGTTATCCTCCCTAAAGGGCAGCAAAGTTACAGTACGACCATTACCGGGACTACCTGTTATCCGTGATTTGGTTGTTGATATGACTCAGTTCTATCGCCAATACGAGAAAATTAGACCCTACCTTATTAATAATGATGAGCAACCGGTTCGCGAACACCTTCAATCCCCTGAAGACAGAGAAAAACTGGATGGATTATACGAGTGTATTTTGTGTGCTTGTTGTAGTACGTCTTGCCCCTCATTCTGGTGGAATCCAGATAAATTTGTTGGACCCTCTGGATTACTTCAAGCTTATCGTTTTATTATTGACAGTCGAGACACTGAAACAGAATCACGTCTGGACGATTTAGATGATGCTTATAGCTTATTCCGTTGTCGAGGGATCATGAATTGTGTCAGTGTTTGCCCAAAGAACTTGAATCCAACTCAAGCCATCGGCCACATTCGCTCGATGTTACTTAATCGAGGGCTATAATTGGCTAGGAGCTAGTAGCTAGGAGCTAGGAGTTAAATCAAGAATTTCTGACAATTCATTTTTGAAAAATAATAGCGGGATTACTGGCTAAATCAGAATGATCGACTAGTCTTTATGCTAGAACCTAGAACCTAGAACCTAGAACCTAGAACCTAGAACCTTTTCTAAAATGATTAATTAACCATTTATCTTTTTACTTTTTAAATCAATCTGGACATAAAATCATGAACTTACATGAATATCAGGGTAAACAACTCTTTAAAGAGTACGGTTTACCTGTTTCTAGCGGTATCGCTGTTGATTCTCCTAAAGCGGCTTTTGAGGCGGCTGGACAAATAGGCGGCGATAAATGGGTGGTAAAAACCCAGGTGCATGCTGGCGGACGCGGTAAAGCGGGCGGTGTAAAACTTATTACTAAGAAAGAAGAAGCTAAAGAATTTGCCCAGCAATGGCTTGGTAAAAATCTTGTGACTTATCAAACGGACGCAAAAGGTCAGCCGGTTTCCAAAATTTTAGTGGAAGATTGTACTGATATCGCTGATGAGCTTTATCTGGGCGCTGTAGTAGATCGCGCGACTCGCCGAGTGGTGTTTATGGCTTCAACGGAAGGCGGAGTTGAGATTGAAAAAGTGGCTGAAGAAACACCTGAAAAAATTCACAAAGCCGCCATCGACCCGTTGGTTGGCGCGCAGCCTTATCAAGGTCGCGAGTTAGCGTTTAAATTGGGTCTTGAAGGAAAATTAGTTAAGCAATTTACTCATATCTTTATGCAACTTTCTAAGTTGTTTCATGATATGGATTTGGCTCTTTTGGAAATTAATCCATTGGTTATCACAGAAGCTGGCGATTTGCATTGTTTGGATTCCAAAATTGGGATAGACGGTAACGCTATGTATCGTCAACCAAAACTGCGAGATATGCATGATCCGTCGCAGGAAGATGAACGCGAAGCACTAGCAGCCTCCTTTGAACTCAATTATGTCGCTTTAGATGGCAATATTGGTTGTATGGTTAATGGTGCCGGTCTGGCGATGGGAACCATGGATATCGTCAATCTACACGGTGGTTCACCTGCAAATTTTCTTGATGTAGGGGGCGGCGCTACAAAAGAACGTGTTGTCGAAGCTTTCAAAATCATCCTTACTGATGATAATGTTAAAGCGGTCCTTGTAAATATATTTGGTGGCATTGTTCGATGTGATTTAATTGCTGAGGGCATTATCGGTGCGGTCGAAGAAGTTGGAGTTGAAGTGCCTGTAGTCGTTCGGCTTGAAGGTAATAACGCAGAGAAAGGCAGAAAAGTGTTAGCGGATAGCGGCTTAAATATTATTGCAGCAACTGGATTAGCAGACGCTGCACAAAAAGTAGTTGACGCTGCGGAGGGCAAATAAATGAGCATTTTAATCGACAAAGATACTAAAGTCATTTGCCAAGGATTTACCGGTTCTCAAGGTACTTTCCATTCAGAGCAGGCGATTGAATACGGTACAAAAATGGTTGGCGGTGTGACTCCTGGAAAAGGCGGTCAAACTCATTTAGGTCTACCTGTTTTTAATACGGTTAAAGAAGCAGTAGAAAAGACTGGCGCTGTTGCATCGGTTATTTATGTACCCGCACCTTTTTGCAAAGACTCAATTCTGGAAGCGGCCAACGGCGGAATTAAATTAATTGTTTGTATTACAGAAGGTATACCAACACTTGATATGCTGGATGCCAAAGTTGCTTGTGATAATCTTGGCGTACAGTTGATCGGACCTAACTGCCCAGGGGTAATAACTCCCGGAGAGTGTAAAATTGGAATTATGCCGGGACATATCCACAGGCCTGGAAGAGTTGGTATCGTTTCTCGTTCAGGCACCTTAACCTATGAAGCGGTTAAGCAAACCACTGACGCGGGTTTTGGTCAATCAACTTGTGTTGGTATTGGCGGAGATCCTATCCCAGGTTCTAATTTTATCGATATTTTGGAAATGTTTCAAAACGATCCAAAAACTGAAGCAATTGTTATGATAGGTGAAATAGGGGGCACAGCAGAAGAAGAAGCAGCGGCTTTTATCAAAGCCAATGTGACTAAACCAGTTGTTTCCTACATTGCAGGTGTGACAGCTCCTCCTGGAAAAAGAATGGGACATGCGGGGGCAATTATTTCCGGTGGAAAAGGCACTGCCGATGAAAAATTTGCTGCGCTTGAAGATGCAGGTGTAAAAACCGTACGTAGTTTGGCGGATATCGGTATTGCATTAAAAGAAATTACTGGTTGGTAACGGCTATTGATTGTCGGTTTTGAACAATCGACATTGGGTTACTAAAAAAGGACGCATTTGCGTCCTTTTTTGTGTTTACTGAAAGGTGTTTTATTTGATAAATGTGATACGCTAGCAACAATGAATGTCCTTGATAACGGAGAAACCAATGAAGCTTAAAACAATTTTTATTATAGTTATATTTGGCTGGGCTTTGAGTACGTCTGCCCATGGCGACAAAGATAAAAAACATAACGACACGATGGCTAAATCTTATATCGTTTCACCTAAAGACGGAGATACTGTTGACAGAACTTTTAAGGTGTTTTTTGGTTTAAAAGGAATGGGAGTATCGCCAGCTGGTGTGGAAAAAGTAAATTCGGGCCACCACCATTTGATGATAGATTCAAAGGAGATGCCGGACCTAACTAAACCCTTAGATAAAACGGTTAAACATTTTGGAGGGGGGCAAACGGAAACAACACTGACATTAGCTCCTGGAAATCATACTCTCCAGCTAATTTTGGCGGATCATAAACATTTACCTCATAAGCCAGCTGTTATTTCCAAAAAAATAACAATAACCGTTAAATAGATGAGCTTGGCTTTAGCGCTTAGCGCCAAGAGCCAAGAGCCGAGAACCTAGAACCTAGAACCTAGAACCTGGAAATTCCTATGTCACATTGGATAAGAGAAATTACTCTGAAAGGTCTAAACGTAGAGCTTATACCACTCAAGGCCGAACATGCTTCAGCTTTTTCAGAGGCCGCAGCTGACGGCAAACTATGGGATCTTTGGTACACACATGTCCCGACATCGGAAAATACCAAAGATTTCATACAGGAGGCGTTGTCAGCTAAACAAAATAACGGTGATTTACCCTTTATTATTCGCGATGTGAAATCTCAGAAAGTTATTGGCGCGACTCGCTTTTGTAATGTTGATAATCAAAACAAGAGAGTTGAGATCGGCTATACATGGTATTCAAAGAGTTTCCAAAGAACTCATGCAAACACCGAGTGTAAACTGCTGTTATTAACTCATGCCTTCGAGCAATTAGACGCCATAGCAGTTGAATTTAGAACCCATTGGTTTAATCAACAATCCAGAACCGCAATTTTAAGGCTTGGTGCTAAACAGGATGGCGTGTTGCGTAATCATAAAAAAATGGCTGATGGAAGCCTTCGAGATACGATAGTGTTTTCGATCATTGAGTCAGAATGGTCATCCGTAAAAAGACACTTAACTGAGAAGCTAAAACATATGTCTTAGATCTTGAATTTACCTCTTGACTAGACATACAGCCTTGCGTACGATCCCAAGACTGAGCATTGAAAAGCGCGGCACCAGCGCTGCTAGTAGCCAATTGACAGTCATTCGTCAATTTCTGCAAAATTTATACAAAGGAAATATTGGGCAAACGGAAGCTTGCCCAGGGAAGTTGAAGTATGGCAACAGTGAAGTTATTCAATCATCACATCAGAACACCATTTTTATTTCTGCTTGTAACAGAATACGGATTATTTTTTCTTGCCGTTTATGCAGGCTACTATTTGCGGTTTCAACAGTTTTACTGGCAACCAACAGGAGAGAGCTTACAAGACTTCCCTGTGAAAGCTTTTGTATATGCCTCTGTGATGATTTTGAGTATGTTAGCAATGGGCTTATATCAAGCACCTGGTTCTCAAGGTCGCCATTTTTTCCCATTCACCTTAATGCGAGTCACAATCAGTATGATTTTAGGCACTATCGCATTAGTGCTGGTGTATTACGTACTCCCTGATGTAATGCTTGGTCGTGGGTTAACCGCCTATGCAATTGCTAGTTCCGTTATTGGTGTTTCGCTGTATCGAACCATACTTTATAAAATGATAGACGGCAGAGCACTTCGCAAAAAAATCTTAGTTTTGGGTGCTGGTAAGCTAGCCGCGGATATCATTCAATTCGAGGAAGTAGAGAATCAAGTAAAACAAAAGCCGGGCCGGACCTTAGCGCCGTTATATGCCAGTTACGTCATCCACGGATTTGTGGACTTTGGCAATGAAGACATTGAGGTTGCTGAAAGATATCTGATTAGGCCTGGAGAAAACTTAGCTGAATATTGCCACGAATATGAAATTGACGAAATTGTTTTAGCGATTGGCGACAGACGTAAGAATATACCGGTAGAAGACCTACTGGAATGCAAATTATCTAACATAAATGTTTTGGATTATGTTGCCTTTTGGGAAAAAGAAAAAGGTCTTCTTCGAACAGATATGCTAAATCCTAGTTGGCTGATTTTTTGTGACAGTTGCCAACAGGGGGATGTCGAAAGTTTTTTCTGTAGGATTTTTGATGTTATTACTAGCTTGGTAATTCTTGCTGTTATGTTTCCCTTCTTATTATTAACCGCGGCACTCATTTTTATAGAAAATCGTTTTTCAGGTCCAATTTTTTACCGCCAGGAAAGAGTTGGACTAAACGGAAAAAGCTTTCAACTTCTAAAATTTCGAAGCATGACTGAAAACGCTGAAAGCAGTGGCGAAGCACAATGGGCAACTGAAAATGATACCCGAGTGACGAGAGTCGGGCGTTTTATTCGTAAAGTGAGAATTGATGAGTTACCACAGATGTTAAATATTCTTAAAGGTGATATGAGTTTAGTAGGACCTAGGCCAGAACGACCAGAATTCGTGAATATATTGAAAGCAAAGCTACCATTTTATTCTACTCGTCATCAAGTTAAGCCTGGTTTAGCTGGCTGGGCGCAGCTCAAATATCCCTATGGAGCAGATGAATATGACGCGATGAGAAAATTACAATACGATCTTTACTACGTTAAAAATCACTCTATTTTTATGGATTTGATGGTTCTGCTTCAAACAGTTGAAGTGGTGTTGCTTGGAAAAGGTGCAAGGTAATTTAAACGCCAGTTGCCAGTGAACGAGAGCCAGATAACCGTTGCCGCGTATCAAAATTCAACCAAAAGAGTTTAAAATACAAAAAATATTGAAAAGGGGAATCAAATAATGAAAAGATTAGCGAGTCTGATTTTTATTAGTATCTTGTCAGCTTGTAGTAATTTACCGGATTCTGTCAGTTACGCACCGGAACTAAATAAAAATACAAAGCTATTGGTTGACGAATTTTTTATTGGGGTGGACGATGTTGTCGCGGTAAATGTTTGGAAGAATCCAGATTTGTCAATAAGTGTACCGGTCAGGCCCGATGGGAAAATTTCAGTACCCTTAATTGGTGAAGTTTTGGCAGGGGGGAAAACACCGGTTTCTGTAGCAAATGAAATTACTATAAAACTTTCAAAATATATTATTGACCCAAAAGTGGCGGTCATTTTAGAACAGTTAAACAGTCACGCTTATTTATCGCGTGTAAGAATTACTGGTGCCGTTCAAAACCAACTATCAATTAGTTACCGTCAAGGCATGACCGTTTTAGATATTGTTTTAGAGGCTGGCGGACTAAATGAGTTTGCGTCAGCAAATAGTACAAAATTATTTCGAAGGATTAATGGCAAGTCCGAGGCTATTGATATTGACTTATCGGATATTCTTCATGACGGGAATATGCAAACTAATATAGCTATTCAACCAGGTGACATCATTTCAGTTCCTGAAAGAGTATTTTAGTCTTAAACCTCGATTAAAAAATTAATACAGTAAGAAATGGCTTGATACATGATTTGTAGAACCTAGAACCTTATTTTTAGTTAGAGATAAATAATGAATTCAGAAATAACTTTACTGGTAAATACAATACAAAAGGAATTGTGGTTGCGATGGCGACTGGCATTGATTTTATTCGTAATTACAGCTGCAACTTTTTTAACGGCGGCCTGGGTTTGGCCAAAAATCTATACTTCGTCGAGCGTTATTCTGGTAGACCAGGAGTCAATATTAAGTCCCTTAATGCGCGGGACTGCTGTAGAGACAACAGTTCGTGATCGTTCCAGAATCGCACAGCAGACTATTTTTAGTCAAAAAGCAATGGACCGTGTCATTGCTTCGCCCTCATGGGCTGGGGCGGATGCAAGTAATCTGAGCCCGAAAGAACTTGATACTTTAAAGAATGTAATTCGGGGTAAAACAGAAGTTTTAAATGCTGGTGAAAACCTCATTGAAATTAGCTTTAAAGATAGTGATGCGGAAAAAGCATTCCGAACAGCGGCGCTGTTGACGGATATTTTTATGCAAGATAGTATTAATGCCAAACAAGAAGAAAGCCGAAGTGCATACGAATTTATAAACGAACAAGTTGGCATTTATCAAGGAAAATTACGGCGAGCAGAGGAAGCAATCAAAGAGTTTCGATCAAAAAATGTTGATGCCACTCAAGGCGCTAAGGATAATGCCAATGCCAGGCTCGTTGAGTTAAAGCGGGAGTTCGAAGGTGTTGAACTAGAGATCTCTTCAGAAAAATCCGGGATATTAGGTAACAAGAAGCGTTTATCAGGAGAAGTCAGCCCAGAAGCTAACGCGAGTTTCGCAAAAGAAGGTGCTATACAAGCAAGAATCACTGAACTTAATACCCGCCTTGAAGATTTACGACTTAATTACAAAGAAACCTATCCCGATATCGTTCAGATAAAAGGCCAGGTTAAGTTTTTACAAAAAGCCTTAGTGGCAGAAACTCTCAAAAGGGAGTCTGCAACAACAAAAGGAACTAAAAACGTTCCAACAGGTTTAGTCGCACAGGAGCTTAAACAAGGGGTTTTGGTTTCTGAGGCAAAGATAATAACTTTAGTAGGAAAAAAGCAGCAGCTACAGTTGTTAATTGACAGAGAAAGAGAAACGTTAACCGATATTAATGCAGTGGAAGCTGAAGTGGCGGAGTTGAATCGTGACTATACGGTAAATCAAAATATGTACCAGAGTTTACTGGGTCAAAGAGAAAACGCCAGAGTATCAATGAATATCGATATCAAAAATCAAGGTTTAACAATGAAAATACAAGAACCAGCAATTTTGCCGGTAACACCACACGGAGTTAGGTTCGCTCATATTATTATGGCCGGATTAATCTTTAGTTTTGTGGTTCCAATTGGTCTTGTTTATGTGATTACCTTGTTAGATCAAAAAGTTCGTAGCGAACTTTATCTAAGAGATGAGTTGCGGCTACCAATTCTTGCATCGGTTTACAAAATCAAAAATATTGCAGTAAAACGACAACAGGTTTTGAAACTAGCTTCGATATCCTTCACTATATTGGCAACCTGGTCTGTTTATGGATATGTCATAGTGTTAAGGTTGCAAGGTTAAAAATGTGGGAAATTTAAAATGAGTACTTTGGAAAAAGCCTACATAAAGGCCATGAACTTAGAAGCAAAGGAAGTTAATAATTCGGAGCGAGATTCCAATATTGTGGAGCGGGCTGAGGACTATTCCGAATCGGGCAGGCTGCACTTAGATACGCCTAGACCACAAGCAAAAGAAGCCCATGATATCGTCACCTCAAGAGTCGGTATTTCGCAAATGAATGAGGTTGAAAGCTATTCAAGCAAAACGTTGATGGAAAAACGTTTAATAAACCCAAAAATGAAAGACAGGCAACTTCTCGACCGATATCGAAACATAAGAACTAAATTGTTATCAATAAGTAAAAAAGAGAACTTTATCACATTGGTCACTTCGGTAGTGCCCGATATCAGTAGCGCTCTTGTTGCGGGGAATATAGCGGCAACTTTTGCACTGGACGAAGCAAAAACTTCCATGCTTGTCGAGGCTGACATCAATAACCCACAACTCAATAATTTATTCGATATGTCGGAGAAAAAAGGATTGATCGAATTTTTAGATTCTGACACTTTAGATACAAACGAAGTCTTACTTAAAACAGGTATTCCCAGACTAAGATTCATTCCCAGCGGTTTACATCGTGAAAATTCAGCGGAATATTTTACCTCAACTAAAATGGCTCAATTTATTAAAGAGTTAGTTGTTCGTTATCCTGACCGATACCCAGTGATTAATGCGCCTTGTGTTTTAAATTCAGCGGACACAAGAATATTGATAGAACTTTGTGACAAAGTTGTATTAGTAGTTCCTTACGGTAAATGCTCAGATGAAGAAATTATGCAAGCAGCGATAGCCATCGGCGATGAAAAACTAGCGGGTGCTGTACTGGACGGATTCTAATGAAATTAAATCGATTCATATCGCTTTGTTTCATGATTTATTGCTCCAATATTTCTGCAGTCGAATATACCTATTCGTTTAATACTGGATTTGAAGATACCAATAATATAACCCAACTTGTTGATGGGCCTGCTGGACAAGTTATAGATTATGGACTGGGATTTAGCTTTGCGAATTCGCTTCAAAAAGAATGGGATTTAGATCTGACAGGGCGAATGTCTAAATCCAGTTATTCAGATAATGATTTGAGCGATGACACTAACAAAGAACTTCAAGGTATAGCTATTTATAAGTCCTCCACTAGTAATTTCGTCTTCACCACTTTGGCCGATATTTCTCAAGCACCGGTCAACCGTTTTCAAACTCAGGAAGTCAATAATATTAGAGACCAATTTGTATACGCTATTATGCCAAGTTATTTCTATAGCATAAATCCGGCTGACAGAATATTTGCTTCCTATACCCTAGTGGACTTCAATTTAGAAGACCTCGATGATATTCAAAATGCTGGACAAGCAAGCTCCAGTTTTGGCGAAAATATTTTGGTTAATTATGCCAAGCGCTTAAATGCCAGTAATACCATAGCCTTTAATTTTAGAAGTGGTAAAACAGATTTTGATGATGATTTGATTGCCGGTGGAGGGCTAGTTCAGCTAGCTGTTGATTATGATCAAACTGATGTGTTTTTATCTTGGATTGTTGCAGGGCAAACAAATCAATTGCAGTTTGAATTGGGGAAATCTGAAATTGATGATCAACTTGACAGAAAACAATCCAGAGATTCCAGGTTAGTTTCAATAATACGACAACTTAATCGGACTGATTCGTTATCCTTATCTTATTCAGAAGGATTTAATAGTCCACTTTCCAATATTCAAGCTAGCAATACAATTACGGTCAATCAACAAAATAATAATATTACTGCAGCACAAGAAACAGAACAATATAACTTGGGATATACTGTTGACGGAAGTGCGTTGGATACTACTATTAGCCTTTCAAAAATTAAATTACAGCAGACTTTCACGGAAAATATAGAGGAGAGAAGAACGGCATCGATTAACGTGAGGTATATACTATCCCGTTTCTTGGAACGTTCTGGACGTTCTAATATCTCGTTAGATTATTCTAAATCTGAAAGTGAATTTGATTCTATTGCTACAAATATTGAATCCAATGACATTGAAACATATGGAGTATCATTTAATTATGTTTATTCGAGTAACTTATTATTTTCGCTTTCTTACGGCGTTAGAAATGCATTGCAAATAGATACAAGTAGTATCCAAAGTAATTTTGATTCAAAATCAACTTCTTTAACCTTCGTTTATTCGGATACTGGGAGGCTTTAATTTTAGTAGCTAGTAGCTAGTTGCTAGTTGCTAGGGTGGTAAGAATGATTTTTTCCATTCGTTTAATGTGTTTTAGTTTAATATCCTGATGCATTGGCAGTGTAATTAAGCCATCAGCAAGCGCTTTAGCATTTGGATAGTCTTCAATTGTTTCGAACATTAGTTCCTCTATGTCTTTAACTTCCGGCAATATAGTTTGATACATCAAAGACGCACCTAATCCCAGATCAATTAATTTTTGATAAATAGTTTGTTTCAGCTTTTTGTCTAAAATTAATATTGGATATCTTAACAGCGGAAAGTTTCCCGGCAATTTGGTTTTTATTGGCAGGCTGATAATCGTTTCTTCCAGTTGGCCAAATAATTCGTCGTATCGCTCTCGTATCTCTCTAAAATGACTAGAATCCTTATAATTATTTTTGTAGTTGTGCTCGATTACTTTTTCAATAAAATTAGGCAAAGGGCCAATTTTCGCTAGCGGATGATAAGCTGTAGTCCCTAAATTTAAAAATGGAAGTCGACTGACAATAAAATAGAAAATTGGTCTACTTAAAAGGTTAAAGAGTATTGCTTTTGTTCTGTATAACAGAGCGTGCCTGATATAAAATTTTGGCCGTTTTATCTCGAAATTCAAGACTTCTGACAACAAGTCAGAATTTAATCTTTTTTTATCAAAAAATAAAGCACCCCCACCCATTAGGTTCACAGGCTTTCCTCGCCCGAAGCTGACAATAATCAAATCACCTGACCAATATTCAACAGGTCTATTTATTGGAAAACCTTGGGCACTATCTTCAATTATGGTTATATGATCTGTATTTATAGCCGAGCGAATTGCGTTTATTCTCTCAGGTATTCCCATAAAATTGATGGCAATAATAGCGATACAGTCATCGGAAATCTTTGAACATAAATTATCTAAATCCATAAATGGTAAATTCGATTCAAAATCAACGAGCACAGGAGTGACTTTTGCATACAAACAGGCACTAACAATATCTGGGCAAGTGTACGCAGGGACCAAGACTTTAGGATTATTAATGGTTGGCTTCGAACGACGTACAGCTATCAAAGCTGTCGTCAAAGCTGAAGTTCCAGAATCAAAACCAATGAATGAGAAAGGCTTAAGAAAATTGTTATCAAAACCAGAGGATGCTAATTTAATACGATTGCCAACTGGTCTAAGTTCATAAAACAAGGCAGTACTCTTCTATTTTATCGCTATTACTAAACATTTTATCTTCTGTGTGACAATTAGTCGATGTCTAATATTATATCAACCGATTTGAGGATTTTAATATTCCGCCGCTTCGCTATTTGAATAAATATAATGCTATCTCAAATAGGATTGATGTATAATTCTGACGTAGCTGACACCTTAAGAAAAAAGGAGTAAAAGGAATTTATGACCTCCACTATTCAAAACGCCATTTCTATTGATGTAGAAGATTACTTTCAAGTAGCTGCGCTAGCTGAATCTATAAAAATGTCTGAATGGAACAGTATATCGCCTAGGGTAGAAGAAAACACTCACAAAATCCTCGATCTTTTTGACAAATACCATGTTAGAGCAACCCATTTCATTTTAGGCTGGGTCGCCGAGCGGTTTCCTGCTTTAGTAAAGGAAATAGCAAATAGAGGTCATGAAATCGCCAGTCATGGCTATAGCCATCAATTGATTTACAATCAAACTCAAGAAGTATTTAGACAAGAAACCAATAAATCAAAAAACTTGCTAGAAGATATAACTGGACAAGAAGTTCTCGGTTATCGGGCAGCTAGTTACTCTATTACAAAAAAGTCACTCTGGGCCTTGGATATTTTAGCTGAGGCGGGATTCAAATACGACTCAAGTATATTCCCGGTGTATCATGACCGATACGGTATTCATGGTTCACCTAAAGAACCTCATATTTTGAAAACGCCGAATGGCCAAAGATTAGTGGAATATCCCTTGTCGACCTATAAAATTTTTGGTCAAACGATCCCCATCGCTGGCGGGGGCTATTTTAGACTATATCCTTTTTGGTTATCTCGATATTTTTATCGACAGGTAAACAAGAAGCAAAAACCATTTGTTTTTTATCTTCACCCGTGGGAAGTCGATCCCGGACAACCAAAGGTCGATGTTAGTTGGTTTTCTAAATTTCGCCATTACAACAACCTTGATCAATGTGAACATAGGTTGTCTAAATTATTATCAGAATTTAAATTTACAACAATGAAGGACAAGTTGGACGATTTGGGACTTTTCGATGGAAGCCAACGTATAAGTACCTGTTATTAGTTATTCAATTCTGGTTTCTAAAACCTTGATTTATGAAAATAAAAATGAAAATAAAAAAACTGACTGTTGATTCTGAAGCTACATGGAATAACTATGTTAAAAAGAAAAAGGGTAGTCTATATCATCAATCAGATTGGCGACATTTAATCAAGGAGGTATTCGACCACGAATCTCATTATATTTACGCTGAAGGTTCTAATAATAATATCGTCGGAATTTTACCCTTGATTCGTCTTAAAAGTTTGTTATTTGGTGATTATTTTGTATCTATGCCATATTTCAATTATGGTGGTTGTATTGCCGATAATGAAACTATTCTTAAAGCATTACTTGATGAGTCAGAAAAGATAAGAGAAACATTAGGTTGTTCACATGTCGAACTAAGAAACAACGAAAAACAACAGATAGATTTACCATGTAGACAAGATAAAGTAACCATGTTATTGGATTTACCCGATGATCCTGACATTTTATGGAAAAATATAGGCACAAAGAGGCGCGCACAGATAAAGCGACCTGTTCGTGAGGGAGTAGAGTTTGAAGTTGGAGGCATAGAGTTATTAAGCGATTTTTATCATGTTTTTAGTATCAATATGAGAGACTTGGGAACCCCCGTTTATTCAAAGAGTTTTTTCGCCGCTATATTCAAATGGTTTCCTGATTCAGCTAAGGTAGCTGTTGTAAGATTAAACGGTGAAGCGGTTGGGGTAGGTTTTTTGCTAGGTGACGGAGTTACCATGGAAATACCCTGGGCATCAACTTTGCGAAAAGTGAATAAAATTGGTGTGAATATGTTTTTGTATTGGAACATACTAAGAACCAGCATTGAGCTCGAATATAAAACGTTCGATTTTGGTCGCTCTAGTAAGGATGCAGGTACTTTGAGATTTAAAAAGCAATGGGGAGCTGTGCAAA